>Ga0307488_10000038_pt1 | contig 97104 bp, 88 predicted proteins | sample SB02metaG_FD_202248 | JGI IMG/M metagenome (GOLD analysis project Ga0307488, IMG submission 202248) | Sea-ice brine microbial communities from Beaufort Sea near Barrow, Alaska, United States - SB 0.2 | ecosystem: Environmental > Aquatic > Marine > Coastal | place: USA: Alaska | collected...
ATTAATAAATCCTGATGATGACGATCAATTCGATACTTTACTAAAAAGCTTAAGATTACTAGGCGAGGTATCGTTAAGTTATAGTGATAAGCAGGTTAAAAGTATTTTGTTGGTGAGTGGACAATGGCGAGTGAATTTTTTCTTATATGTCCGCGAGGAACAAGGCTTTGGTTGGCGTGACTTAAACTGCGAACATTGGTTTGATAAACCTTTATTCCCCGCGCAAAACTATGCTATTGGTGATTGCTCTTATCTCGGACCTGCTAATACCGAAGTCTTTTTACAAGCTCGTTTTGGTAAGAACTGGCAGCTTAAATCCCCTTTTAATTTTACTGAGGGTAGGGTTGTAGGGTCAATGCAACTTTATAAAGACGGAGTGATGTTCGATTTTATTATGCACTATGTACGAGGCGATAAAACCTACTGGTTTGAACCTGCTGCAAATGTTATCAGCACCAAAGGATTTCTACCTTGTTCATTAAAATCCACTCGCGCCGGTGATATGTTATTTCCCGATCACCCTGAAATATTTTTGCAAGAGCACTATGGAGACTGGCAAGTGCCGGTTAAAACCTGGAACGGAGCGGTAGATAATCCCACTATTATTGATAGTGATGTAGCGTTGCAGAAAATTTTGATTTAAGTTAGATAAACAAATTGTGCCACCCTTAAATGAAACATTAACTTATAAAGTTAAGTTGCTAATAATTATGAATTTAATAGATAAAATATATAGACTTTATTTATGTCAATCATAAACTCACGTTTACACGTATCCAAACAGCATGAATACCGTTATCAGATTTTAAGTTGGAAACCGTCATCAATTTAATAGTGGCCATAAAAAAATGTGGTATTACAGCAGGAATATGAATGAAAAATAATTCTAAGCTTACAGTGGTGTTGATATTTGGAGCAGGATCGTCTGGCTTGCAATATTTTCAAGCTAATAAAGATAGATATCACGTTCTAGGTTTTGTTGATAACGATCACTCGAAAACTGAATTGGCAGGAATGCCAGTTTATCAGCCAAGTCAAATAGCCACATTGAGTTTTAGTAAAGTCATCATTGCTTCGGTATTTTGTACCCCTATTTATTATCAGTTGGTTAACGAACTTAATTTAGCAGAGGAAAAAATCGATTTTTTTCACCCTTGTATTCATTCATTGAAGGACTTTAAATTAGTTGCGCCAAAAACCTTGGAAGGTTTGCCAACAAATTTGGCTGGTTCAAAAGATGATGTCGCTATATTGAAGACAACATTGGTCAGGATAGCCGAACGTTTTATGTTTGACTTTAACACTAATAATTTGCAACTAGTTCAGTTGTTAAATGCACTTAATCATGATGATTTTTATGCGGTTTGGCAAAGAGTCACAACAGAAATAATATATGACAGCCAATATAGTCTCATTTTCTTTGACAGCTTAAATTCGTCTCTACTCAAGCAAAACGTAAAGCATCAAAATAAAGTTTGGCTACCTAACCAAGATACTACTCAAGATTACACCCTTTGGTTGACCCAAAAACAATCTTCTATCGAGCGTGACAAAATAGTTTGGCCTTTATTAACAACCTTAGTCACTGTTGATTTTTTAGCCCCTTCTAACCAAATAGACATTTCAATGTTGTTTTTCTTCAAAGATATTTTATACGGACATTTTATTTGTCCAGAGTATCAAGGGTTACAGAAAGAGGTTTTTTCGGTGTGTCATAAACAAAAGGAAAATTGGGCATTGCCTTACTGTAATAGCTACCCTTACCAAGGGTTGGAAAAAATTGGTATAAGTGGTTTTAAGCCCTCTGAGGAGCGCCTAAAACGCTATGAGCTAGACGATATCTTGACACAGGATAAAGAGGTGCTTGATATCGGCTCTAACTGTGGCTTTTTAGGTATGTGTATTGCCGAAAAAGTTAAACATGTGGATATGGTGGAGTTTAATCCTTATTTAACATCCATTGCGACTACTATGATTAACTGTTTTGAATCAAAAAACATGCGTAATTTGTTAGAGGATTTTACAACTTATATTCCAACTAAAAAGTATGATGTTGTCTTTTCTCTGGCGAACCATTGTACTATTGACGGCAATCTGCGGATTAATTTTGAAGAATATATTGCTAAATGTTTTAGCTGTTTAAATCCTAATGGTTATTTTATTTTTGAAAGTCATAATGTGTTTGGTTCAGGAAACGGCGATGCTGGTGATGACAGTGATCTTAATGAAAAGTTTGATATTATTGAAAAATATTTCACCGTTCTTAGAGACAAAATGATAGAAAAATTTGTTCCTCTTAATGACGTGGACAAATTGGTTGTCATTTTGCAGCGCAGGCCAGAATATTTTCCCCAAGCTAAGCGCACTTTTGAGTTAACCAATAGTATACTCAAATATCATTATTAGACTATCAATCCAAATCGGAACTGGTTAATTCATTATTTTTCCCGCCAATCATGAGTCCAGTTTGTCGTCTGTGTTAACTGCTTTTCATAACATAAAATATCACTTGGATTGTCTACTTCAACCCAGCCACCATTGATAGCCACTGTAGTAATTGAAATTCCTAGGCTAAGTAATTCACTGAGCAATGACGTCATGTCTTTTTTTTGTAGTTCGTCTGAAGTTAATGATAGTAAATATCCTTTTATTTCCCGCCAGCTTTTTGCGCTTATTTTAAGCAACCCCATATACTGACCATTAATATCGCCTACGTCAGTTACCTTATCACCTATGGCTTGCAGATAGCCGTCACTGTGTTGAAATCGTTCTGCATCGTCTAATGGATTTTCGAAACGTAAACTCCATAGGTCAAGCCATGATTTATCATAGGTAATACCAAGTGAGCATGGTGATGCAATCAGTTTTTTGACAATTGAGGGGCGGTAAACAATGTCACCATAACTTACTATAGTGTCGTTTTTTGACAAAAGTGGGTCGGCACACAGTAAACTACTCACCATGTTGCTGGTAGCCCAATGATTATTGGTAAATGTGGGTAATTGGTAAACATCAAATGCACTTTTTTGATAACCCGCAACCAAATTCACATCGTAAATACCGGCTACTTTGAATGCTTCAATTTGCCATTCTAATAAAGGTTTACCGGCTAAAATAGCCAAAGGTTTTGGCTGTGTAAGGGTAATTTCGCCTAAACGTGAACCTCGGCCTGCGGCTAGAATTAATGCTTTCATATATCTCAGTCTTTAAATAACCAATTAAATAATGCTTTATCAAAACTCGCGCAGCGAGTTTCTCTTTCTGGGTGCCACATGACGCCCGCTATTTTGTTAGGCACATCTATTATGCCTTCTATAAATCCGGCTGTATCTTGAGCCAGAATACTGAGATTAGTTGTGCCCGGCGCTAATAATTGGCTGTGGTAGGAATTCACCTCAATAGTCGACTCTTCATTGTATTTAAATGGTAAGGGAGTGGTTACTTTTACTTGATGTCGAGTGGCAATATGTTGACCATCATCAGTGTTAATAAGCTTTCCCCCATAATATAAATATAATTGCTGTAATCCTCGGCAAACTCCTAATATTGGCAAGTGTTGCTGTAAGGCATACTCTAACAACCGTTTTTCACTATCATCCCTACGTTTGTGACTACCAATGCTGTCACCACCGGTCAATATTAAGCCTTCAATGTTTTGAGATTTTGCATATTCATCGCTGTCATTGCCAATGTTTGGCAGTAGCACCCAGTTATGCTTACAATCCAATAACTTAAGATAATGATACCAATCAGTAGCAATTGCATCCCTGTCCTCTTCATACCCATAGGCGTTGCTAGTTCTTAGGCTGATCCCAATTTTTCTCACAAAATGTCCCTAAATAGTTTTCAAGGTTTTTTCAGCACAATTGAGCGCAACACTACCTTTGCTAACTATGCGATTAAATACCTGCTCTCCACATCCAATTGCCGCAGCGATAGAAAATTCTGCACAGCGTATGGCCATGTGTGAATTTGCCCCCCCAAATTGAGTAACTAAGCCAGCAATATTTTTGGTAAATATCCAATCGTATCCAGGATCCGCATTTTTAATACACACAATAAAACCGGACAAATTTAATGTAGCTGACGTATTTTGATGAAGCAAAATAATTGGTCCCTCCACTTTAGTTTGAGTGATAAAATTGGGCATACTGCGATGTAAAGGAACCACATAGACATCGTCAATGTTAGTGATGAGGTGACTTAACTTAAGTGATCTTGATGAGTCTACACTCTGCTTAGATTTTATAGCGGTATTTAGCAATACTCTATCTAAATCATCTAATACTGGGCTCACAGATAGATTGAGCAATACATCGATATCAAGGTTGGCCAGATCTTCTTTTGCCAATCCTACACTTGCTCCCCATAAACTAAGATGGCTCAGGGCATCTGAAAGGCATTTGGTAAAAATGAATTTCCCATGCTCTCGGTTAATTATCGCAGTACTTGCGTATTGCAAGAGTTGTTCAGCATTAATTTCATACTGAATTTGCCCTAACAGCGCGTCTAATCCAGCTTTTTCTTTTAAGGAGAGCTTGAATTCTATTGTTTCTCGGTGAGAGACTGGGATATCCGAAGTGGCGTTAAATAGGTCAATCCGCTCATCATAACGAAGTGAGGTAATATCATAAGTGCCTGGTCTTAAATGGCCAAATTGCGCTAAAAACTCAGAAGAAGGCAGTACCCCGGCACAAACGGCCTCATAATCACTGGTTAGATGAGAGGTTACAGTCTTAAGAGAACTTTTAAATTCTTGAATACGCTCTTTGCTTAATACATTTAATTTTGCCGCCGAATGCAAAAAACTCTCAGCTATAAACGCATGTCTGGCAATGATGGAAAACCCTATGGTGCCCAGTCTGCGACATTCAAATAAAAGCTCCGCGGCTATTGCTAGGTGGTCATTATCCTTATTGTTTTTTTGGCTTTCATGATATTTGTCTAATTCGTCTATCATAGATAAAGCAGAAACAAGAGAGCCTTCTTCATGCTTTGAATTTAAACACTCTTTGGTTAATTGCCATAAATGATCTCTAAATTCTTGATATTCAAGTTCACTAAGGACGCCTTGGAAACGCTCTTTAAAGTCCAAATCAAAAGTGAAATCTAAACAGGTTTGTGCCACAGTAAATTCGACTTTGTCATGTAATTCTGGGCGCAGCGTTAATCGCTCAATCCAGGCATTAATTAATTTGTGTTTAATCGAAGATGACAGCTTAGCCGGTAAAAATGAGTTAAAACTATTTCGAACATCAATGTATGGATGATGATCGATTATAGTCATAAGCTCTTCATTTTCAGGGTGGTAATACCCCATTTTTTGTCGCGCAAGGCGCCACACATCTCGCGTAATAAGCAGTCGATACAATGACGATGCGAGGGGGGAGGGAGTGGTACCAATCATTTCTGCTGGATTCCAATCTGGCATAACCCCCAGTAAAGTTTTATTACCATAAATACCCGAACGTTGTTTGCTGCGCCTTGCAACAAAATCACGCACGTATTCAAGTTTTCTCGCTACCCTTCTTTCGGTAACGGGATGCCATGTATTTGATAAGCTGATCCTACGCACTTGTAAAATATATAGCTGCCCGCTTTTGTTAAGTGCAAACTCTACGTCTAGGGGCAGATCGCCACATTGTTTTTCGAGCTCTTGGGTTGCCTCAATTACTTTTCTTAAGCGTGTTGAACGGATAAGATTACGCTCAACATTGCGGTAAATTAACACGGTTTTTTGTATACCTGTGCCACCAGTGATGGTGTCAGTTAGGCCACTTTCATCGTCGTAATTGATTACATAGTAGGGGGCACCCAGTTCTAAATCGTGAGTCATAATAACGCCACAAATATCGACATCTTGTAACATCGGTTGGATCAAAACCTGGTCTTCATTACACCTTTCTTCCGAGTAGGAGTGGATAACATTTTCGATGGCTTCTTGGATTTGCCCTGCATCATCTGAGGGGACATTTAGGCAACTTTCAAAAGCACCCGCCATAGAACTTATACTTCCGTCTTCGTTTTGCGCACTGCTTCGAATGATCAAAGCTTGGGTTTTACCAAAAGCCATTATTTTCTGTAAGATCTGCGCAGGATTTTCTTTCCACTCAAGCGTACTAAAATAGTATGTTGGCAAAATAGCGGAGAGACTGAGTGCCGAACTAAGGCGAGACAAGGTTTCAGCTTTAGTCCCAAATCTAAAGCGAGGTTTAGTCAATTTGATGTCCTTGTTGCTCTGATTTTATGTCTGATGACAAAATGGCAATATGTTTCAAAAGTGGATGAATAACATAGTATGGGTCCGTTTCAACATAAGGTCTTGCGTGCACAGTATCAAGCGAATAATCTTGGATATTGGTTAGTACATCGACTAATAAGTCGGCACGGATCATATTGTCATATAGATAATCAATATCCATTTGATAGCTAGGTAAAGGATAAACTTTTTTGGCTAATACAGGTCCTGTATCAATAGTTTCATCTAACAATATGGCACTGGCGCCGCAACTTTGTTGAGCTAAAATTTGGTAGTAAATCGTGGTGCTACCAGGAAATTCAGGCAGTAAACCAGAGTGGATATGCAATATAGGGGCAATATCAAGAAGTGGCTTAGGCACGATTTGGCCCCCATACCCTGAATAAACAATGAGATCTGGAGACAGTGTTTTTAGCTTGGATAATAACCTGTCATTGTCTAATAGCTTTGAGTCACATTGCCAAACTGGCCAGTCGGTCATGGTAAGACTTTGCTGCAAATCTAAAGCAAAATCTGGACAAAATAGGCTAGACGATGGGTCGTATAAATTGCGACTACTGGAGACATTTATCTGGTTGTTGCCATAGAGGACGACACAAGCAATATCAACCTTAGCGTGAGATGCCGCTTGAACATAGGCTACAGAGCGAGCCGATTGAGCGAGTAAAAACACTATCTTAGTGGTCATGCTAGCCCCTTATCCGTCATAAATACTTGCAGGACTTTGACTTCTTGCTGAATTAGCCAAGCTAAGTGTGTTTGGCTGATATGATCTAGGGAGTTGACCTGCGAAATGATACTGTCTTGGATCTTTATGAATGCATTTAAAAATTGCATTTCTCCCCCTTGGTTATAGGCAAGAATGAAACACTCAGCTAATTTTAAATATAGCGCCATATCATTATAAGAAGTTTTATCCATTGGGCGATAGGGTGCACTGGCTTGATAGGCGCTGTAAACCAGTTTAGTGACTTCAAACTTTTTGACCAACCTTTTTAACCAATACATTTCACGTCGATCGATGGACACTTGAGGCTGCTGCAAACGTTCACAAATAGCATGTAATAGGTTGATCGTGTTTTTTGGGCACATCGACTCGCCGTTACGTTGCTCCAGTTTTTCTGCTGGAGGCAGAAGGTCAAGATGACTCTTTCTATTACTCAGCCAAGCATCGATAAATGCCTGTGCAGAATAAGCACTATAAGAATAATTCTGTGGGTTTTCTAATAAATCTCCTTGGGAATAATGATAATTAATGGTATCCATACATCTCCTCTACTCCATCTAAAATGGACTGTACATAGCCATCGAGATGGTGTTCCTGCATAGTGTTTTTAATAAGCAAATTAGGCGAGCGGGGAGCCGTATAATCTAGGTCTATACCCACTACATTTTTGGTTTTTCCACTTAAGGCAGCTTGATATAGACCTTTTCCGTCGCGCTCAATTAGCAGTGGCAAAGGCGTGTCCACGAACACTTCAAAATATTGTTTAAATTGCGTTCTGTTTTGTTGACTGATCTCATCAAATACAGACAGGATACAACAGACCACATCTATATCCTGGTTCTCTAACCAAGCGCACATTGCTTGAATTCTTTCTGCATTCATTCTGCGACCAATTAAACTATAGGCATCATCATGTTGATCGTGACGAAACATTTCCCGTATTTCATCACCGTCTATTAATACTGTGTGGCGGTGGTTTGCCTTCATGTTTTTATACAGTGCCTGTCCAATTGTCGTTTTTCCCGCTCCAGACAGTCCAACCAACCAAATAACCATTCGTACTCCTAAGCCATGGCTAAAATATTATGAATGTTTTGTAATGCTGTCGCAGCTAAATCAGCACTGCATCCATAGCTAGGATAAAAATGTTGCTGCCTTAATAGTCGACGACTCGTTGTTTGCTCCTGCCAAATTTCGTCACGCAAAATCAAGCCGGCAATTCCCCAACGCTGTTGCTTATCCACATTAACAATATGTTCTCGTAATAGTATGTCAGGGGAATCCGCACCTGTTAATTGGTCATTTTCTGCGTTTGGCAAGTTAAGCAATAACAAGGGTATATCTAAATATAAGGCGCCAAATGCAGGACCACCATAATCAGCCACTATCCAATCTGCAATGGCATACAATTCTAAGTTATCGTAAATCTCAGTAATTACTTTAGTGAATGCAAACTGTTTTAATTTCTCTAAACGCCCTGCTTCCTCAATGGCTGAAAGAGGGTGGGTTTTAACCACAACATTATACTGTGTGGATAAAGAGGATATAACGTCAGCAAAGTCATCTATAGTCGATAATTCCTTCCACGTTGGCAGCCATACTATGGTTTTCTTACTTGTATCAAGAACCAATTCCTGCATGATTTTTTCTTTGTTTATCTTTGCAGTGAAATATTTATCGTAGCGTGGGTATCCCATTTGAAAAATGATAGCAGAACAACATTGTTTAAGACGTTCTGCTTGATAAGGACCAAAACAAAGGATCAGGTCATAATCGTTATTCCAGCTAGCAAAGTTATGTTTTGCTTTACCTAACGCGTACATAAAACGAACCTGCTTCTCGCCTAAGAATAAATTTATTGATTTACCCTTATATTCATACATAGAGTGGTTTGACACAAAAACTGCGTATTTTTTCTCAGAGTCACGAATAACCTCATAATCCACTACATCGTAGTTTTCTAAAATCGCCATCTTACGGCTGGTTTTGCGACTGCTTTGGTCACCGTAAAGGACTAAGTTAACATTATTTCTCCCCAGTTTTTCCCAAACTGGCCTGTAGTGATTAAACATTTCTGGAGTATGTATGAAGAACCCAATACCGCTAAAATTCATAAATCACTCCTTATTTTTCGATTTATATTATCGGTAAAAACGTGTTAATAGTGTCAATTATTTGCTGCTGGTCTGCCTCAGACAGTGTTGGGTAAAGCGGCAATGACAAAACTTCCTGTTGCAGTTTATCACTAACAGGGAGTGCTTTACCTTGGCATTCACTGTAAGCCTGTTGGTTTTTGATTGCTACCGGGTAATGAATTAAGGTCTGAATGCCATGAGTGGTTAAATGCTGCTGTAATGCATTTCTGTGCTTACTTTTAACTACAAAAATGTGCCAAACGTGGGCGTTTAGATCCGATACTACCGGGAGCGTTACCCATTGATTTTTAATTTCGTTGATATAATTCCAAGCAATTTTTTGCCGCGACTTAATATCATTGTCCAAATTTTGTAATTTAACGCATAACATCGCAGCTTGGATTTCATCTAATCTGCTGTTACATCCTTTAATAGAGTGTTGATATTTTACATTAGAACCATAGTTACCTAAGGTGCGAACTCGTTCAGCTAGGATAGGATCGTTGGTGGTAACAGCACCTGCATCACCAAGTGCACCTAAATTTTTACCAGGATAAAAACTAAAGGCAGCTGCATGTCCCCAGCTTCCTGCCTTTTTTCCTGACCAGATGGCACCATGCGCTTGGGCACTATCTTCCAAAACTAATAAATTATGACGTTGTGCAATATCGACTATTTCATCCATTGGAGCCATTTGTCCATACAAATGCACTGGCATAATGACGCGGGTTCTGGTGGTTATCGCAGACAATATTCCTTGGGCAGTCATATTAAAAGTTGTAGGATCTGGGTCGACTAGTACTGGAACTAATTGATTGGCGCTAATAGCTAAGATCGAGGCGATAAAAGTATTCGCAGGCACTAATACTTCATCTTTGTCTTTGAGTAATCCTAAGGTTTTCCAGCTTTTTAAAATTAACGTCAAGGCGTCAAGTCCATTGGCAACGCCTACTGTGTGATCCACTTCGCAGTAGTCTGAAAATTGTTTTTCAAAAGTTGCAAGTTCTTCACCTTGTAAATACCACCCACTGTCGATGACTCGACATGCTGCCATTTTTAATTTATTTTTGAATTTGGCATTTTCGCCCTGCAGGTCTAAAAATTTAATCACGATCTTCACTCTTAACAACTTTGGCGGGGTTTCCTTGCACAACAGCGTAGTCGGGTACATCTTTTGTTACTACAGCACCGGCTCCAACTAGTGCAAAGCAGCCAATAGTAATTCCTGGTAAAATTGTGGCATTGGCTCCTATTGACGCCCCATGCATGACTCTAGTTTTAGGGTATTGTGTCTGAAAATGTTTGGAACGCGGATATTTATCGTTAGTAAAGGTTGCGTTGGGACCAATGAATACATCATTTTCAATATGAATATTATCCCAAAGATAGACCCCTGACTTTATCGTAACGCGATCGCCTATTGTCACATCATTTTCAATAAAACTATGGGCACAAATATTACATTCTTTGCCAATCACCGCTTTAGGTAATACAACACAAAATTGCCATACTTTTGTATCGTCTCCAATGTTTTGCGACTGCACATCACTGAGTGGATGTATGAATTTACTCACCGCTTTGCACCTGTGCAATGAATTGGTCGTAGTTTCTGACATAGTCTGCTTCGTCGTAGAGTTGGTCAGCCAACACCATTAATACGCAATCAGGAGAAAAATCAAACATTTCTCGCCACATGAAAGACTCAATGAGAAGACCTTGCGCGGGATGATCTAAAGTTACTGTTATTTGTTCAGTGCCATCATCAAGTAAAAACTTACAAGAACCTCTAACTGCTATTGCAACCTGTTTTAAGGTTTTATGGGCATGAAAACCACGCCTAACATCTTCGCCGGTTTTAAACATGTAATAAACACGCTTTATTTCAAATGGTATATTGGATTTCTCTTCAAGTGCGATCAATGACCCTCTTTCATCACCACAACTTTTGAGTTGTATATGTTTTATATCCACAAAATTTTCCTCAACTTATTTATCAGTAATCCCTTGCACCCAGTTCTCAATTGTTTGTTGGTCAATCACGTACTCTTGGCTAAACAAGTCAATATGGTCATCTACACCGGCTACATAGGTTAGATAGTTTAAATTGATACCTACTATGTCAGCGATGTTAGAAAATGATGAAAAGTCTCCCCACTCTTCGGCCATCCAACATAAAGCATTAGCTCCATGCTTAGCAAAAATGATATTCGTCCATGTCGCGCCTGTAGGACCCACTATTATCTCGGCTCGATTAAACATTAAAGCTTGCTCCATAATGCCCATATTTTCGGGATTAAACTTCACAAAGCCAAATTTTTTCAATCGATGGAATACGTCTCCCTGATTATACTTTCTATGTTTCATTGAAGGACTCAAAAAAATTCTTTTGGGGTACTCCTCAATAGAGCTATTAGATTGTTTTAGTACAAGATCTCTTAGATAAAGAATGCTTTCTGGACGGCTATAGGTATAGTCGGCGAATGACCAAGCTGAGCCTATTATTCTTGGACAACATCGATTCGGTGAGCTGATAACCAACAGATTTTTAACAAGATAATCATTAACACTCGGCAAGTAAATTACTTCTCTTTCAATATTAAATAATTCTATTAACTCTTTAATGGATTTATATTTTTGCGACATGTTAGATATTAGGATAGGGAAGTTTTTGAACTTTTCAGGTAATTCTTGAATATATTGCAGTTGAGGAAGTATATCGACTACCCAATGGTAGTAATTTTTATCGTAAAACCCATTTATCAGGATGCCATTCTGCAAAATATTTTGTTGCTCATCTCTGACTAACGCAAGTTTGTTTTGGTAATGATGGATTAAGTGGCCTTTGTTATATTTGGTAACCTCGTCGCTAATAGTATGAATCTTTTCCACTATAATGCTTTTGCTATCAATCTTGAAAGCTCTAGACAACATGGATATCTGGCAATTTAGGAACTGATACAAACCAACAGTAGGAATAGTCACCTCTAATCTATTATGCCGTCGATTAACGAAATTAGGACCAACTGAAGTTCCTTGCAATTCGGACCTTAATGTTAAAATCCTATGTTCATGTTGATCTTCCAAAGAACCAATACGAAACAAACTGAGAGAACTTAACTTCAGTAATGTCTGAATTATTGGCATTAAAAAGTGAGGGGTATTACAAATCAAGTCCCATACTTTACCCTTGATCAATAATGATATCTTTTCACGGAGCACTTCGTTAGTTTTAACAGAACGATAATAAACGATGTTTGTTTGAAGAAAATTTTTATTTTCTTTTAACTGCGCATATATTTCGTCAAAAAAGTCACTAGCAATAATAACAGGTATGTTTGGAAATCTTTTAATATCATCTGGAGGACAAATAGATACTCCGTTTAAAGTAGTTCCATTTTTAGCCGAGTTATTATCCAGAAAACAAATCACTTCATGTGTTTTCCTAATGCGTTTTACATATTTTATCGCTGCAGAACCTGTCCCAAATATAATGACTTTTTTTAACTGGGACGATTTATTAAATAACATGAATAAATTCCGCTGATACCAAAATTTTGCGGAATTTCTTTGGGAAATTATATAATTTAACTAGGCGATGCTTATTGATAAAATGATGCTCCAAAATATATAACTATATCGACTTTATATTCAGCTACATACCTAATAAATAAGATGTTTCATTTGTAATTTGGTCAAGATTTTTTTCCCTCTTGAGCCATTCCGAGATAACAGCATCTCACTGGTTACACTGTTCTTTTGGTATAAACACACATACATTGGATAGTTATACGCAATTAATTCATGTTTGGCAGCATATTGAAGTTGCTTTCTGTACCTGCCCGAGGTGCCAGTCGTTTTGCTCTTGGGAATAATAAGGGCGCATTTGTGAGTACTTTGACTTATTTTGAGCGCAATCAAAGCCATGGTTAAAAGATAATTTTCAGTGCTTCTATTTTTGAGAATAGAGATATATGTCAGACTATTATTGTCAATATTGGGTGTGTCAGCCGTATCTGAAATCATTAATGTAGTAGCACTCCCTTTTATGATGTTATTTTTGTTTTCTTGCCTTACATAGTAAAGTGAATAACTAGGATTATGTTGGTAATGTCTAGTTTCCTCTGGGGTTAAGATGTCCAAAGGAGTAAGCCAGTTGTAACGAGACTCTACCGCTAACAAAATGCTGTCCCTAAATTCTGCAGAATCAGTCACAACCAACAACCTTTCTCTTGTTGCATTAAGTTTAAGTGAGACTAATTCTCTGGAGGCTCCTCTAAATGAGGATGTATCGAAATCATCCATATGAGTTTGTGTAATAATAGAACTAATTTCATGAAATGTTCTTACCCACTTTTTTCTGACTTTATTAAAAAATAAAGGTGTAAAGGAATGAGAGGGTTGTGAATATAGTGTTTTTGTTAGCACGGCATTGGCATAATTTACCGTCCCATACAAATAATAAAATAATAGTGACTTGCCATCTTTATAAGACGCGAACAGCAACTCTTTTTGTTTGTTGATGATGTTCTCGACATCGTCTTTGCTGTTCAGTTTTTTTTCTAAAAGTGTTTCAAAAGCATCGAGTTCTTTTATTAATAAATCCTGAGAAAACTGTTTTTCAAACTTTTCTAGGTAATTTCCTAGTTCCTTCCCTGAAAATATTATGGTTTTGAGTTTTTTAACAATCTGCACTTTTTGTTGTTCAGTCACCACAATAAGCAATTCATCTGGCCTTATAGGCAGGGCGCCCTGAATCTTCGCCCCATCGCTGCAATTGTAAAACTCTTGGCCTTTGGGTTTTGAACTGGTCACTTGTTCGATAACTTGTCTGGATACTTTAAATTCGTGTTTAGTATTCACCTTAGAACGAAAATTACCCGGTACCATTAATGAAGTATTGGCACTTTTAGTAAAGTCGTAGGTTTCTTCGCCGCTCTCTTGATAATAACCAGAGGATTTCGAGTGATGGTGCTTAACATCCACAAATCCAAGATCCACACCAATTAAGTAAATACTAGTGAATCCAATTGAGCTGAAAAGATCGATTGCAAAATTACTCACAGTGGGGAAGGCGTTAAGTAAAGTGCTAACGTTTTCTCTACCTAACAAATTCAATGCTGAAACCGTTGAGGATTCACCTTCTTTAAAGGCTATCAATACGTCTTTGTATAAATCACATGTGTCGGGATGAATACCGTTACAGGATATCAGGGTGATGTTTTTTAGGTACTCTAAGTCACCTATCAACACGGCCCAATCAAAGGTACATCTGTTTTGTTCTATTTCTGCATGAAAGTCAGGGGTGATGCCATGCCTGTGTAAAGCTTGTAGTGTGGTGCCGCAACTAACGATAATCGCTTGGCCTTGCCATTCTTTAATGGCTTCAATTGAGCTGTCTAAAGAAGGACCGTTACCGACAATAAATATAGGTACTTCTTTATCATCATAATTAAGTTTACTGGATGGGTTTGCAGCTAATACGGGGATCTTTCGCTTCATGCCTTCTTTTGTATGTGCGATACCATAATAGGCATGATCGAAGTATTCGCCCATGGATATAACTACTTGTAACTGCTCTCTAAGTTGGCTGATGGCAGAGTTTAAAGATGCGTTGTAGTAACTTTGGTAGAAGTAGGTGCTATTGAGAATATAAGGACCAATAGCGTAAAATTGACTCAATAAATCTCTGAATAAATTGGTGCCGTCGTCACCAATATTCAGGTAAATGCGTGATTCAGATTTTTCGACTGTTTCGAATATGTTTTGCCAATCGATAGCAAACAGCGAGGCGTAGAAAAAATCTGGATTAGGTTCACAGATAAATAGTTTTTCGACAGTATGCTCATCAAGTAGCTTTTCTAGTTGATAACCCACACCTAGACCAAACATAATGATCGAAGGAACCTTGTCGGGCAGGGCGCCTACTTCTTCTTCGGCCTGTTTGAGCAATTCTTCGGTTTCTTTAACAAATTGATAGTGAATGTAGTGGGCGAGTTTTGTGCCTCTGTACCCCAGCATTAACCCATCTTTATTAGGCTGTTCGTTAAAGTTTTCGAAGTTTAAGGTACAATCATGTTTTGCAGACTCACCGTACCAGGTGTGTAAACTGTCAATTTTAAGTAGGTTGACTTCGCCGTTTGAGTTGGCAATCGGTAGCCATTTTTGTGGTGTGTAGTGTTTAAATTCTTCGTATATTTCGGGGAAATACTTTTTAAATGCATTGAGGTTATTTTTCAGCTTATCGTTAGGCGCGGTTAACAACGATAATTTGGCTAAGTCTATATTGGGCGTCCAAATTGGCAAATAGTCTAAATAACTATCCTTTGACTTTATCTTAAAGCCACTATTTTCAATTTCACTCCAACTACGCTCGGATAAATCTTTGTGTAATGAGTCGAATACTTGATGATTATAGTGTTTGTAAAGGTGGAAGCTAGAAACAGCATAATGTTGCTTAAGTTCGTTTACATCTTTAATCAGATCTCTACCGTCTTTTTCCAGTTGCAGAAAAATAGCGGTGTTGTGCACTTTTGCTAATGTAAAAACGTCTTGCCATGAGGTGGTCATTATTGAACATTGGAAGTACTGCAGTTCCGGTTCGTAAATCAACAGATTTTTTATTTTATGCTGTTTTAATAAATGACTGAGGTGAATACCAAGCCCACATCCAAGTACAACTAAACATTCAATTTCATATGGCATGGATGCTTGCTGGTTTTTAAGCTTTGCACTTTCTAGCGTTTCAATGTTTGGTGCTGTTGTAGAGTTATCCTCATGGTGTGACATCTTACTTTGAAAAACCACTTCAGGGCAGTGTTGCTCTATACGCGATAACTGTTCAAGCACCTCTTCTTCTGGGTGAAAACCATAAAAGGTTCTGCCCATACCGTAATCAACGATATTGTTTTCGCCGTATTTGTTAACAAAAACAGAATAATTAGCTAGGTCAGTATTCTGCACATAGCCCAATAGAGAGGGGATGTTTCGCTGAAATGCATTTATGTTGCTGCTATGAGTCTCTATTATTTGCTTTGCAAGTTTTTCATCCAGCTCAGCTTGTCTCTGCTCATCTTTCTCGATATGTAAACGGATGTTCTTCAGCATATTTAATCTAAACTCATTAACGACACACTCATTTCAATGACTATTATCTTATTATATCGGCCGCCCTAAAAAAAGAATAAGTCTTTGAATTTATTGTGAGAAGTGTAGTTGCTTAAGCTTTAGACAAATGAGCTTTTAAAATTTATCTATAAGCTGTTATGGTTTCTTATACCTGTAACTAATTGGTTGTATTTTACACACTCGCAGTCATTCTGCTATTCTATAGATAAGGTAAATGAGGATAAGTTTATGATTGGTTTTAATACTGAATCAAATACATCGTTATTACAACAAGTTCAAAACAAGCAAGAGTCAATACTCGAGAAGTTATCATCAGGCAAGCGTATTAATAGTGCTGCTGATGGCGCAGCTGCTCAGCAGATTATTGACCGCCTGACCACGCAGGTTGAGGGTAATCGTCAATCTATTTCGAATGCTTACGACGGTGTGTCTTTGGTGCAAGTGGCTGAAGGTGGTTTAACCGATATTAATCAAGATGTGAATCGTATACGTGAATTGTCTGTGCAATCGGGTAACGGTTTGTTAAGCGACTCTGAACGCCGAGCAATACAATCTGAAGTTACTCAACTCCAAGAAAATATTTCACAAACTATCGAGCAAACCGAATTTGCTGGTAAATCTTTGTTATTGAATGATGGTAATATTGATTTTCAGGTGGGTGCTAACGCCGGACAGAAAATTGCAGTGGCGACACAAGACGTAGCTGCCGGCTTGAGTGACATTCTGAATGTAGATTTAAGCACAGCACAAGGTGCAGAAGATGCGTTAGCTATAGCTGATACTGCAAACGAGTTTGTCAGCAGTGCCAGATCCGGTTTAGGTGTAACCCAAAATCAATTTGAAAGTGCTGCGCGAAATTTAACTCAAACTGATATCAATGTTTCTTCGGCCAGAAGCCGTATTCAAGATACCGATTTTGCTCAGGTAGCATCAGAAAATGTTGCTGCGGGTATTTTGAGCCAAACCAGTCTTGCAGTGCAAGGCATGGCAAATCAACAACAGGGTCAAGTGCTGTCTCTGCTAAATGGCTAAACATCAGATGATGTATCATTAAAATGAGTGGCTATGTTGCTCATTTTTTATGTGTGAAATTTTAATTTTGGTTTTTTGTATGAAAATCACCCGACTTTAAAAATGCTTTAAATAATATTGCTATCCCACCTCGAATGGTTAAAATCACGCTAAATACAGTTAACTATAAAAACAACATGAGGCTGGAAGTGGAATGAGCAATATTTTGATTATTAGTTCTGACATAACACGAGCAAATAATCTAAGTACCATTCTGACTTTTCTTGGTGAGCCTTGTACTAGTGTTTTATTCTCTTTTGCAATAGAAACGCTTAAAGTCAAAAATGATATTAAGGCTGTTTTTATTGATGCAGCAACACCCGAACTAGCCTGTGATATCAGTGAGAAATTTCCACATCAACCTTTCGTCTTTGTAGGCGATTATGTTACTTTTGAGCCACATAAAAATATGGTTGGGGCCATCAGTGAGCCTATTACTTATCCAGCATTGACTCAAATGTTGCATCGCTGCCAAGAGTACAAGCGCAGTCAGCCCAATACTAAGACCAGTGTCCACAACAAAACCCGTTTATTTAGAAGTTTGATTGGGAAAAGTAATCAAATTCAAGGTGTCAGACACTTAATTGAACAAGTAGCGCCGACAGAGGCAAATGTGCTTATCTTAGGAGAGTCGGGTACTGGTAAAGAAGTCATTGCACGAAATGTACATTTCTTGTCAAACCGAACTGACAGTATTTTTATTCCAGTTAACTGCGGAGCTATCCCTGGTGAGTTGCTTGAAAGCGAGCTTTTTGGTCATGAAAAAGGCGCCTTTACTGGCGCTATTGGTGCACGTAAAGGGCGTTTTGAGCTAGCCGAAGGCGGTACGTTATTTCTTGATGAAATAGGTGATATGCCATTACAAATGCAAGTAAAATTACTGCGTGTGTTGCAAGAGCGAACTTACGAAAGGGTAGGCGGCACTAAACCTATTAAATGCGACGTAAGAGTGATTGCTGCCACTCACCGTAATTTGGAAATTATGATTGAGGAAGGACAATTTAGAGAGGACTTGTACTACCGTCTAAACGTATTTCCTATTGATAGCCCTGCTCTACGAGAACGAAAAGAAGACATCCCATTATTACTGCATGAGCTGGTGTCGAGACTTGAGTTAGATAACTCTCAAATAAAATTCACTGCAAACGCTATGACCTCTCTGATGGAGCACAAATGGGCGGGCAATGTTCGCGAGTTATCGAACTTAGTTGAGCGGTTGATGATTTTATATCCGAATCAATTGATTGATGTCAGTGATTTACCCAGTAAGTATAAACATTTAGATGTAGAGGCCTACGAACCTGAGTACCCTAACGAGTTGTTAGAGCGTGATGCTATTAACGCAATGTTTGGTGGCGATTATGGTGAAGACAATGAAGGGGCTGATAATAACGTTGAGCACACCTTGTCGACTGAGTTGCCCGTTGAAGGTCTCAATCTAAAAGAGTACATATCAGATTTAGAAGTCAGTTTGATTACCCAAGCCCTCGGGCAACAAGACTGGGTAGTCGCCAGGGCGGCAGAAGTGCTTGGTATGCGTCGCACTACATTGGTAGAAAAAATGCGCAAGTACAATATTAGTAAAGATTAGCTTTAGCATCTCAGTATTTTTAGCTTCAACCCTACAGTGTCATTTCATTGACGTTATACAATATTAATAACTTCATCTAACTGACTGATTCTATTATAAATTCCTGTTGGCATGGCATGTGCTTACTCTACCTGTAATTATTCTGTCTAAGTATTGACGTGAGGAATGTATGGGTACCAGTAACATCTTGATTGAAGCACCCCGTGATACTTTGTCTGCTTTGGGCGAAGTGGTCAGGCATGAGGCATTGCAGAACGCGTCACATGTATCCAATACTAAGGAATTAGACGCACTACGTTTGCAAGCTAATCGTTTGGAGCATTTGCTTCAAGTCATGCCTGCAGGTGTTGTGGTGATAGATGGCAAAGGGTTCGTTAGGCAATCAAATAACCTAGCTAAAGCTTTGTTAGGTGAGCCTTTAGAGGGACAAATGTGGCGAACCATAATAACCCGCTCATTTAAACCCCAAGCAGATGACGGGCATGAAGTGTCACTTTATGACGGGCGTAAAGTCAAACTCTCCATCACCCCGTTAGAAAAAGAGCCCGGACAGCTTATTGTGCTAACTGATTTGACTGAAACCCGTCAATTACAGCAACGTATCGGGCATCTGCAGAAGTTATCTTCGTTAGGAAAAATGGTTGCTTCTCTGGCACATCAAATTCGCACTCCTTTATCGGCTGCCATGTTGTATGCCGCGAATCTGTCTAATAACACCTTAAATAAGACGTCTCGAGAAAAGTTCAGTAGCAAACTTGTTTCCAGGTTACGAGACTTAGAAAGTCAAGTAAACGACATGTTGCTGTTTGCAAAAAGTGGTGACGAGCAAGTGATAAGCGAAATATCGCTTCAAAGCTTAATGCAAGAAGTACAGCAAGGTGCCGATGCTATGTTACAAAGTCAGCAGGCAAATTTAGTACTCTCTTTACCCGAACCTGATGTGATTATTTTAGGTAATAAAACAGCTTTAGTGGGGGCACTACAAAACCTTATTCACAATGCGTTAACGGTAAAACTTAAACATGCACTGATTACTGTTGCTGCAAGTCGCCAAAGTGATAACCCTGATTGGGTCGATTTATCTGTTACAGACAATGGTCCTGGTATTAAAAATGAAAATTTAAATCGAATTTTTGAACCCTTTTACACCACTAAATGTAACGGCACAGGTTTAGGTCTTGCAGTGGTTAGAAGTGTCGCACAGTCTCATCAAGGCAAGGTTCAAGTGACTAATTTAGTTGATGGGGGGGCTTGTTTTACCCTGAGCTTGCCTACCTATGATGTCAGTCAATCACCACAACAAACTATTGCATTAACAAAGCAAGCCATTGCGCCAACAAGAAGTGTGCATCCTCAACAATATTTTGCCGATGCGGCTGGGAGTTAAAGTATGAGTCAATCTAAAGTACTATTAGTAGAGGACGACGGTGGCCTAAGAGAGGCATTAGTCGACACTTTATTGCTGGGAGGTTATCAAGTTATTGAGGCCGACAGTGGCGAGCAAGCCATGGTTAAGTTGTCTGAACAATCAGTCGACTTAGTGGTAAGTGATATCCAAATGGGCGGTATGAGTGGTCTAACATTGCTCAAAAATATAAAAAATAAATATCCTAATTTAGCTATATTGCTAATGACTGCCTACGCCACTATTGATGATGCTGTTCAGGCGATGCGTGATGGAGCAACCGATTATTTATCAAAGCCTTTTGCTCCTGAAGTGCTACTTAATTTGGTTGGCCGCTATGCACCAGCACAAAAAGTAGAATCACGGACACCTATAGCAGATGACCCAAGCAGTTTACAATTACTAGATTTAGCCAAAAAAGTAGCTAGATCAGAGGCAACCGTTATGGTCTTAGGGCCCAGCGGTTCAGGTAAGGAAGTATTAGCACGTTTTATTCATGACCAATCCAATCGTAGCCAACAAACCTTTGTGGCAATCAATTGTGCGGCTATACCGGAAAACATGCTTGAAGCGACACTTTTTGGTTACGAAAAAGGTGCTTTTACAGGGGCAATACAAGCTTGTCCTGGAAAATTTGAGCAGGCTCAAGGTGGCACTATTTTACTTGATGAAATCAGTGAGATGGACTTAAATCTTCAAGTTAAGTTATTACGGGTACTGCAGGAGAAAGAGGTCGAAAGATTAGGCGGCCGTAAAACTATTGCTCTAGATGTCAGAATAATAGCGACCAGCAACCGCAACTTAAAACAAACTGTGGATGCGGGTGAATTTAGAGAAGACTTATACTACCGCCTGAATGTGTTTCCACTCACCTGGTTGCCACTCGATAAAAGAGCAGGGGATATTATTCCTTTAGCCGAACATTTAATTGAACGCCATTGTCAGAAACAGGGCAATGTCATATCTAAATTGACAGCAGCAGGTCGTAGTAAATTATTACAGCATAATTGGCCGGGGAATGTGCGAGAGCTTGAAAATGTGATCCAACGTGCGCTTATTTTATCTGACGGTAACCAAATTGATGCCCAAGACTTAATGATTGAGCAAGATATATCGGCACTGACTAAGTCCTCTCATCTAGATTTTGAAAACGTTGAAGACGATAACAGTAAGTTAGGATCTGAACTGCGCCAACAAGAGCATCAAATTATTCTTGATACTTTGCAAAGTTGCAAAGGTCGGCGTAAAGATGTGGCTGAAAGATTAGGCATAAGTCCCAGAACCTTGCGTTACAAGCTTGCCAAAATGCGCGAAGTGGGTATTGAACTACCTGCTTAGCAATCAGTTTATAGCGTCGCATATGCGAACCTTTTAGCCACCTTGTCAGGTGGCTTTTTTTGTAGCGGGTTTAATAGCGCCTCAAAGTAGTGACGACTTATTGATAAGTCTGTTGCATATATCTGGCTCAATAGATCTTCCGTCAAGAATATGACATATTAAAAACCTGGCTTTTAATGTGTAACACTCTGAATTAATTGGTTATTATTTTTATTTGGAACGCTTATTACTTGGCACTTACCTTGCTTTAGTGATGGCTATAGTCAGGTAATTCAAAAGACACCATACGTCTTTACGCCTTTTGCAAGTGGAGTATCTTATGGACATCAAAGCACAGTCACTTTATCAAGAAATGCAAGGCATGGCCGAGCAGTCAAAATTGGGATTGGGTGATTTAAATTCTATTCAGGGCAATCCTTCTTCACAGAACTTTGCTGATTTGCTGAGTAATGCTATTGGCACCGTCAATGACATGCAGTTAGAGTCAAAAGATAAGGCAATGGCATTTGAGATGGGCGATAAAAGCTTAAGTTTAGCCGATGTGATGGTTGCGAAAGAGAAAGCCGGCATTGCCTTTGAAGCCTCTATCCAAGTGCGCAACAAAGTGCTTGAAGCCTATAAACAAATTATGAGTATGCCAGTTTAGGAGCTAACTAGTGGCTGAAGCATCAAGTACAGAATTAGCAATGAGTGATATGGGTACAGATATGTATCCAGAAGACTCAGGTGCAGAACAAAAATCAGGTTTTATGGACTCAATCGGTAGTACCGATATGATGCGCCAAATTACTTTGATTATTGCCTTAGTAATATGTGTAGCGATTGCAGTGTTTATCTTGATCTGGGCCCAAGAGCCTGATTATCGTCCATTAGCTAGAATGGAAACACAAGAACTAATCGAAACCCTTGATTATCTCGATCAGGCGCAAATTGATTACCGCTTAGAAGGGAATACAGTCTACGTAAGCAGTGAGCAATATCAAAAAATAAAATTAGGCATGACTCGTCAAGGTATTACTCAGAGCGATTCGGCAGGTACTGATATCATCATGCAAGATATGGGCTTTGGTGTTAGCCAGCGAGTCGAAAAGGTGCGCCTGAAACATGCAAGAGAACAACAAATCGCTAGTACCATTGAAGAAATGACTGCGGTTGCAAGGGCTAAAGTACTTTTAGCCTTACCGAAAGAAAATGTGTTTGCTCGTCGCGAAAAACAAGCCAGTGCAACCGTGGTGGTTACTACTCGTCGTGGGTCGATGATATCAAGTGGGGAAGTTAATTCCATTATCGATATTGTTGCATCAGCAGTGCAAGGATTAGAGCCTGATAGGGTGACAGTTACTAACAGCAATGGTCGCTTGCTGAATTCTGGGTCGCAGGGAGCCGAGTCGGCTCGCTCACGCAAAGAATATGAACTAGAGAAAAAACGTGAAAGTGCCTATTTGGATAAAATAGACTCTATCCTTATTCCAGTTCTGGGTTTAGGTAACTATACCGCTCAAGCTGATGTGACTATGGATTTTACCTCGGTAGAACAAACTCAGCGTAGCTATAATCCTGACTTACCTGCTATACGCAGTGAAATGACTGTAGAAGATAATAGTATTGGTGGGGTTATCGCCGGTATTCCAGGTGCGTTAACCAATCAACCTCCCCTAGATTCAAATATTCCAGAGCAGGCCAATGGTAGCTTTACTCAGCAAACTCCAGGACGTAATCATAAAGAAGAAACCCGTAACTACGAATTAGACACCACAGTCAGTCATACTAAACAACAAGTGGGCATGATCCGCCGTTTAAGTGTTTCAGTTGCATTGGATTATGTGACCAGCACCGCAGCAGATGGCACAGAATCAATAGCACCCAGAGCACAGGCTGAATTATTGGATATCCGCCGTTTGTTGCAAGGTGGGATCGGCTTTAATGTGACCCGCGGTGATTCTTTAGAAGTGGTAAGTATTCCATTTAATCGTGAAGATGAAGTGCCGCTTGTGGATATTCCATTCTGGGAAGATCCTAAGTTTTTACCTTTGATTAAACTCGGTGGTGGTATTTTTATTATTGCTTTGCTTATCCTAGTCGTTGTGCGGCCTATGGTACGTAAACTGATTAATCCTGATGATATGAAATCAGATGAGTTTGATGCTGATGAAGGGCTAGACTTAGGTGATGATACAATTAGCCTGTTGGCTGAAGAGTTTGACGATTCGCAGGTTGGGTTTGCGGCAGACGGCACCTTTATGTTGCCAGATTTGCATAAAGATGAAGATGTACTGAAAGCGGTTAGGGCGCTGGTAGCAAATGAACCAGAGTTGTCTTCGCAAGTTGTGAAAAACTGGATGATGCAGGATGATTAGGTTTAAACTTAACACTTTGCAGTTTGAGGATTAAATTGTGGCTGAAGAACAGAATGAAAATACGGGTTATGACGTTACTAAGTTAGAAGGCGTCGATAAAGCCGCTATTTTGCTACTAAGTTTGACTGAAGATGATGCGGCGCAAATTCTTAAGCACTTAGAGCCCAAACAGGTACAAAAATTGGGTACAGCAATGGCTCAAATTGATGATATGACCCAAGGTAAAATTACCGCAGTACATAAACATTTCATCGAAGAAATCCAAAATTACAGCACCATTGGTTTCCAAAGTACCGATTTTGTGAAGCGTGCGCTTACCTCTGCTTTGGGTGAAGATAAAGCTGCTAACTTAATTGATCAAATTTTAATGGGAACAGGCGCAAAGGGCCTTGATTCACTAAAATGGATGGACTCAAAACAAGTTGCCAGTATTATTCGCAACGAACATCCGCAAATTCAAACTATTGTTATGTCATATTTGGATGCAGAACAATCAGCTGAAATTCTTAGTCAATTCCCGGAAAAAGTGCGTTTAGACTTAATGATGCGAGTCGCCAATTTGGAAGAAGTGCAACCTGCTGCATTACAAGAATTAAACGAAATTATGGAGAAACAGTTTGCCGGTCAAGCCGGTACTCAGGCTGCGAAAATGGGCGGCCTGAAATCTGCTGCAGATATCATGAACTATCTAGATACCAATATCGAAGGTCAGTTGATGGATGCTATCCGTGAACAAGACGAAGAGATGAGTCAGCAGATCCAAGACTTGATGTTCGTGTTTGATAACTTAATAGATGTCGATGACCGGGCGATCCAAACTATATTGCGAGAAGTGCAACAAGATGCGCTGCTTAAAGCCATCAAAGGTGCGGAAGGCGAACTTAAAGATAAAATTACTAAAAATATGTCTAAACGTGCCGCTGAAATGCTGCTTGATGACCTCGAAGCAATGGGGCCGGTACGTATTAGTGAAGTTGAAGCTGCGCAAAAAGAAATACTCTCTGTGGCCAGACGATTGGCTGACGCCGGTGAAATTATGTTAGGTGGCGGTGGTGGCGATGAATTTTTGTAACATTGCCGTTAGTTGTAAGGCAACTAAAGTATGACCTCAGACGATCAAGATGAGAAAAATGAGCAAGACGAAGAATTCCAAGCATGGGATTTACCCTATGTAGAAGATATTAATCAAGAGGTGGTTAACAACAAAACCAATGCATTTAATCGCAGATCTGATTGGAAGTATGAACCCCCTGAACCTGATATAGAAATATTACCTCCTACAGCTGAAGAAATTGAAGCAATTAGAGAGGCTGCTTACACAGAGGGATTTTCTCAAGGTCAACAAGAAGGTCATGCCCAAGGGGCAGAAGTAGGCTTAATTAAAGGGCACGAACAAGGTTTCACTAAAGGCTTAGAAGAAGGCATAACTCAAGGGGTAGCTACTGGCGAAGAGCAAGTGCAGCAACATCTTGATAGCTGGGTATCGTTGCTTGACAGTATTCAAAACCCAGTAGCGAATGTCGAAAAAGAGTTAGAGCAAGAACTGGTGTTATTGGCTGTTAGCCTTGCAAAAGGTGTGATTCGTAGCGAAGTCAAAACGAATACAGATCTTATTTTTCAAGCCTTGAGTGAAGGTTTAAAAGCCTTACCGATCCAAGAAAAACATTATCAAATTCATTTGCACCCTGATGATATTGAATTAGTTAATAATCATTTTAGTTCAGAAGAAATAGCTAAGCATCATTGGGATTTTATTGAATCACCTGAATTGTCTGCCGGTGGATGTGAGATTGTCACGCAATCAAATGCTATCGATATCACGGTAGAACGCCGCGTTAAAGATGTCATCGACAAATTCCTTTTAGAACAAGGTTTAAGCCACATTAGTGAAGGTGACGAATAAGTTATGTCTACTACTATGTTAGACCGGATAAAACTTCTCAAAGATCAAGTGCCATACGCGCCTATTGTTGCCTGTGGCAAACTAGTGCGAGGTATAGGGCTGACACTTGAAGCTGTGGGTTGTCAAATGCCAGTGGGTAGTCAGTGCTTGATCCAAACGATGGAAGGTGAAATCGAAGCCGAAGTGGTGGGGTTTGCCGAAAATATTACCTACTTGATGCCCACAGAAGCGGTCAAGGGCATAGTGCCAGGCTCACGTGTGCAACCTCTGAATCGTGAACAAGGTTTAGCTGTCGGTATGGAGTTACTGGGCCGAGTAGTAGATGGCAATGGTCAACCTTTGGATGGCTTAGGCCCTATCAAAGCTGAAAAACGGGTGCCTTTATCTAGGCCTCCAATGAACCCGTTATTGCGCAAGCCTATAAAGCAACCCTTAGATGTAGGAGTAAGAGCAATCAATTCTATTGTGACAGTGGGCTTAGGTCAGCGCATGGGGTTATTTGCTGGTAGTGGCGTGGGTAAAAGTGTGTTGATGGGGATGATGACACGCGGTACTGCAGCAGATGTAGTGGTCGTCGGGTTAGTGGGGGAGCGAGGCCGAGAAGTAAAAGAGTTTATACAAGATATTTTAGGTGAAGAAGAGCGCGCAAAATCTGTGGTGGTCGCCGCACCAGCCGATACGTCGCCGCTAATGCGCTTAAAAGGTTGTGAGACCGCTGTGACTATTGCTGAATATTTTCGAGACAAAGGTTTAAACGTATTATTGCTGATTGACTCCCTTACACGATACGCCATGGCGCAACGTGAAATTGCCCTAGCCGTAGGTGAGCCTCCTGCAACCAAAGGCTATCCGCCTTCGGTATTCGCCAGATTACCAGCACTAGTCGAGCGTGCTGGTAATGGTAGTGAAAATCAAGGTTCAATTACTGCATTTTATACGGTGTTGACAGAGGGTGATGATTTACAAGATCCCATAGCTGATGCTGCTAGAGCAATATTGGATGGGCATATTGTACTCTCTCGGAGTTTAGCCGATTCGGGGCATTATCCCGCTATTGATATCGAAGCATCAATCAGCCGAGTCATGCCTATGGTGGTTTCTGAAGAACATGTTCAAGGTGCCAGACGTATTCGTCAGGTGTATTCTAATTACCAGCGTAACCGTGACTTAATCAGTATTGGTGCATACAGCAAAGGTACCGATCCTAGGATTGATTTAGCTATTAATGCAGAGCCTGCAATCAATGCTTTTTTACAACAGGGTCTGCAACAAATTATAGATTTTGAACATAGTACCGCTGATATGGCCACCTTAAGTGGTGGGTTGGGCAAGGGGTAATGATTAACTAATGGCACAATCTCAATTACAAATGGTCGCAGAATGGGAGCGACAAAAAGAACAGAAACTGGTGCAGGATTTTCAGTTAGCACAACAATTTTACCAAGATAATAAGCAAAAACTGTCTGGACTAGAAAGCTATCGATTAGATTATTTGCGGGAGGCTCAACTGCGAGCCAAACAAGGGGTTGGCAGTGTAATATTTGGTCAACACCAGCAATTTATTGGAAAGTTGGATAAAGCCTGTGAAATGCAACAGCATGCTTTAAATCAAGCGGTGAGGGTCGCAGACCAGCGGCGTATGCAATGGTTGGCACAACAGCGAAAACGTAAAGCGGTAGAAATGTTGCTTGATAAACAGCAAAAAGCCAAACTAAGGCGCGAGGATAAACAAGAACAGATCATGCTAGATGAACTGTCATTGCAAAAATTTATGCGCAAGTAATGGTTCCTAGTACATAAGTTGGAATGGTCTTTGCTGAGTCATACCTAGAAACACAAGATAGCGGTTAATTTTAAGTTGGACTTGTGACAGATAAGCTAATCTAAAACGGTATGTGAAATATAAATACCATATAAGTCAGTTGGTTAGCCACAATGTCTCAGTTTGAGGGATAAAAAAGTATGATGCAACATGTTGCCACAGCTAAATCAGAAGTTGCCGCTTTCGACAGCGGCGCCCAGTCCAATTCATTTAAAGGCTCTGAATCAAATGAGCATTTTGGAAAATTATTACAAGATCAAAAGTCGAGTCATACATTAGCTGCTGCACCCGATGCACCGCCGCCTCACACGCCAAGAAAAAGAGCGTTGCAACAATCTATTGATGAGACACAGAAGGTGCCTCCTTTTTCGACACAAGAAGACATAAAAAATACACATTTAAAAACTCATGCTGCGTCAAATGCTAGTAGTGAGAGTAAAAGTGATGTCAATCAACACAACGATAAACTCAAGAATGAAGATACAGAAGCAGAGTTGCAGTTGGTTTCGCTCTCAAAACAGGATGCATCAGAATCAGATGTCGAAGCAGCAGATATTGCTGCCCAAGAATGGGTGTCGTTAGTCGATAATTTGCAGAAACTGGCAGATATTACGCGGTCCACTAAACAACCATTAGCTGACGTTGAGATTGAGTCTCTAGGTGTATCTGTTGCTGATTTAATAGTATCCGATAAAGTTGATAGCGGTTTACTGGAACAAGTTGCCGAGCTGCACACTATTGGTGACGTTAATGCCGCGCCAGATAAGTCTAGTCTTCGACAAGCCAACTATGTAGAAGAGATTGCTGTCGCTCCTCTCGTCAAAGATACAGATACGTTAGCATTATTGATCCAAAAGGCATTAGAAAAATTGACAGCTGAGTCTAAAACTGACCAAGTTATGTCAAGTGATATGCAACAAAAAGTCGCTCAGTCATTGTTAGAGCAGCCAAGCGTTTTACAAAATTTAATGTTAGCCAATCAGTCAGTTGAAACAAGCGTGCCAGTAGACTTAAGTGCAGATGAGAATAAAAACCTGCTCAAAACATTGTTGGTTGACGCTGAAACTGACATAGCCAGCTTACAACAAACAATAAAATCGGCTCAACCTACTGCATCTGATACAGCAGATAGATTAGTGCAAGCCCAACATGCTCAGACACTGCTCACAAAATTAGAGTCTGTTGATGAACAATCCGAGTTGCTTGAGCAAGATCCTCAAATAGCCACTGGCCACGTTCTCAACCCGGGAAACGTTGAGAACGTGGCCAGTAATAACGACATAAAAAACATTTTAAACTTGACGGATAGTAAGCTCGATAAAGTATTAGAGAATATTGCCCAGCGCGTATTTGATAGTAAAAAAACTGACGAAGCAATAAGCCCCGAACACATCGCACAGCAGGTGGTTATTCCCAAGGCTGCTGACATCATTAGTTCAGTTGAATCTTCATCAAAAGACTTTGTCTCCATGTTGAAGTCGGGCTTAGAGGAATATAAGAATCAATTATCTCAGGGCAGAGAGTCGGGTATTGACTTGAAAGCATTGATATCAGAAGCGTTAGCAAAATCGACAGAGTCAGGCGTTGTAACAAAGGCCCCTGTCAACCTGGAGCAGATTGCCAACAGCGTTTCTCAAGTGCTAGATTTTGCTCAATCAATGAACCGTGCAATTGAACATCGTCACGACCAAGTCTATAGCGCTATCTTAAGAGATGCGGCACAAGTTCAGGGTGAACAAAGTAAACAAATTCAATTAAATCAGTTTGAGTCCAAGTTTGAGAAGGCAATTAATATTGCTAAGCCTGAAGGTCATCAACAGTTAGCCGAAAAAGTCCGGTGGATGGTGAATACTAAAAATTTAGTGGCTGAGATCCGGCTTGATCCCGCTGAATTGGGTTCTGTGCATATCAAAGTCGCAGTCTCCGGTGAATCCGTAACAGTGAATTTTGTGGTGCAATCACAACAAGCACGAGATGCGGTTGACACTGCCACACCAAGATTAAAAGAAATGTTGGCTGAAAAAGGTATTGAGTTAGGTCAATCTTCAGTGCGCCAAGAAAGTGATGGTCAGCAAGATCAGGGTGATGCTGAATCAGCCAGTCAAGGGGGGCGCGGTAATGATCAGGCTGAAGATGTATCTGAGCAGGTTTTAGGCCAACATAATATTGTTAATGGTGCCCTTGGTGGAATTGATTATTTTGTGTGATTCATAGATAAATTTATAAGGAAAGAGCGTAAAGCGCTTTGCCAATTTAACTTTGGGGCTGATAATAGGTTTACAGACCCTAAGTGTCACAATTTGAGAGAAATACATGGCTGAAGAAGAATTAAAAATGGAAGAAGGCGGCAAACGAAGCAAACTGATCATTATTATCATTGCTGTTGCTGTGCTTATTGTTGGCGGTGGTTCTGCCTATTACTTTTTAATGGGCGACGACGATAACGCTATGTCAGTCGTTGCAGGTGAACCGGCAGTTCAAGGAAATGAGGGGGGAGGTTCCGCACTTGTTAAGACCGGTACGGCTATGTATGTCGCTATGCCCAGGCCCTTTGTATTTAATGTACCTGGAACAAACCGAGACCGGTTAGTGGAAATTAAAGTGCAGTTAATGATGCGTGGTTCCGATAACGAAGAACAAGCGAAAATGCATATTCCTTTGATTGAAGGCACCTTGTTAAAAATATTTAGTACCGCTAATGCCGATGACCTAGCCACAGAGGCAGGTAAAATAGCCATTCGAGATAGCGCACTAAAAGAAGTGCAAAAAACCATGCTAGATGTCAGCGGCAACCAAACGGTGGAAGAAGTACTTTTCACTGGTTTTGTTATGCAGTAACAACTGATTTGTTAATGAGAGAGTTAGATTGAGCGATTTATTATCCCAAGACGAGATTGATGCACTATTACATGGTGTAGATGATGTTGAGGAAGAAGAAGTTGAAAGTGGTGTGTCTGATGGCTCAGCAATGGAATACGACTTTTCTTCCCAAGACCGGATCGTCCGTGGGCGTATGCCAACCCTTGAAATTGTTAACGAACGTTTTGCTCGGCATATGCGTGTTAGTCTATTTAATATGATGCGCCGTTCGGCAGAAGTGTCTATTAACGGTATCCAGATGATTAAATTTGGTGAGTATATTCACACCTTATTTGTCCCTACCAGTTTGAATATGGTGCGCTTTCGTCCACTCAAAGGCACCGGGTTGATTACTATGGAAGCCCGACTGGTGTTTATTTTGGTAGATAACTTTTTTGGTGGTGACGGTCGTTACCATGCAAAAATTGAAGGTCGAGAATTTACTCCAACCGAACGCCGTATTATTCAGATGTTATTGAAGCTTATTTTTGAAGATTACAAAGAGGCATGGGCACCCGTTATGGATGTGTCATTCGAATATCTTGACTCTGAAGTGAATCCCGCCATGGCCAACATTGTGAGCCCTACAGAAGTGGTGGTGATAAGTTCATTTCACATTGAATTAGATGGCGGCGGCGGTGACTTCCATGTATCTCTACCTTATTCAATGCTGGAGCCCATTCGTGAGCTGTTAGATGCCGGCGTACAAAGTGATAAAGAAGACACTGATTTGCGCTGGAGCAAGGCTCTTCGTGATGAAATGATGGATGTAAAAGTGGCTTTATCTACGCATATGATGGACCTGGAATTAACCCTTGCAGATATCATGGAGCTAGAACCGGGTTATATAATTCCTATCGATATGCCGGAACACATCACGGTATTAATTGAAAACTTACCGACTTTTAGAGCTAAGTTAGGTCGTTCACGTGACAATGTGGCACTTAAAATAATTGAAAAAATTCCGCGCCCAACTTCTGTGAAGTCTGAGTTGCAACTATTAACCAAAGGTGGTCGAAGAATTGATAGCGACGCCGAATTGCAAACCCTCGAAGATGATTGGTAAGCCCTGTTGTCCAGAGTCAGGAGTAAATAATGAGTGAAGAAGACGGTTTAGATGATTGGGCTGCGGCCATGGCTGAACAATCTGATGAAGAAGATAAAACGGGTAGTAAGTCTGAAGACCCGCTTGGCATGGATGCAGAAGTCGCCCAGCTTGAAGAATTTGACGAGGACCGAGAAATAACGTCCAAAGAAAAACGCAAACTCGACACCATTTTAGATATACCTGTGACCATTGCTATGGAGGTGGGTCGCAGTAATATTAGTATTCGAAATTTACTGCAGTTAAACCAAGGTTCAGTCGTCGAACTTGACCGAGTTGCTGGAGAGCCATTAGATGTTTTAGTAAATGGCACGTTGATTGCTCATGGAGAAGTAGTAGTAGTCAACGACAAATTTGGTATTCGATTAACTGATGTTATTAGTCAACTGGAAAGAATCAAAAAGCTTAGATAGACAAAAAGCTTATAAAACATGGGCTTGGATAGCTCTTGGCTCATGTTTATGTACCTCTTTTGAGGCCAATTCAACGCCTCAAACTTTAACAAATCCCACTTCAATAGTGTCAATTTTCCTTTCTTTGTTATTGGTTATTGGCGTTGTTTTTATGCTTGCATTCCTCATGCGACGGTTTAACGTCACTCAATCAGGCACCTCAAACATTAAAGTTGTCGCCTCAATGATGGCTGGAGCTAAAGAAAGAGTTTTGGTTATTGAGGTGGCAGGTGAGCAACACTTGTTAGGTATAACAGCTCACAATATTAACCATTTAGCGACTCTCTCTTCACCTATCGATAATTCGACAGCATCGACAGGCAACGAAAAATTCAAAGACAAACTAGCGCTGATCATGGCCGGTAAAATAAACCCAGCCATGGCTCAAAATAAGAAAAAAAATACTGACGGGGAACAATCATGAAAAAGACATGTGTGCGTGTTTGTTTGTTGTTGTTATTGAGTATAGTTAGTGGATGCGTCTTGGCAGAACCTGGAATACCTGCACTAACGCTTACTGACAACCCTGATGGAAGCAAAGATTACACTATGACTTTGCAGGTTGTCGCTATCATGACGTCTTTGAGCCTGCTTCCTGCTTTTGTGATGATGATGACGTCCTTTACACGGATCATCATTGTCTTATCTATTTTGCGTCAAGCAATAGGTTTGCAGCAATCACCCTCTAATCAGATTTTAATTGGTGTGAGTCTGTTTCTGTCGATGTTTATTATGGCCCCTGTGTTTGAAAAGATAAACGAAACGGCACTTCAGCCTTACTTAAATGAAGAACTCACATCAATACAAGCCTATGAAATAGGAAAAGAGCCATTACGGGCTTTTATGTTGGCTCAAACACGGATTAAAGATTTAGAAACGTTTGTACAAATCGGTGGAATGGATGGGCAATTTCAAGACCCCGTTGACGTGCCTATGAACGTTTTGATCCCAGCCTTTGTGACAAGTGAACTCAAGACTGCGTTTCAAATTGGTTTTATGTTGTTTATCCCCTTTCTAATTTTAGATTTAGTGGTCGCATCAATTTTGATGGCGATGGGCATGATGATGTTGTCACCTATGATCGTGTCATTGCCCTTTAAGTTGATGTTATTTGTGTTAGTGGATGGCTGGAATTTAATCTTTGGTACCTTAGCCAATAGTTTTGGGATGGGTTAGAGAATGTTACATAGTCAAATAATGAACAATAAGGTGTGCTCATGAGCCCAGAAGTCTTTGTTGAAATACTCAAAGAAGCATTAGCGATGGTTATTCTGCTGGTTTCAGCGATTATCCTACCCAGTTTGTTTGTGGGGTTAATTGTTGCTGTGTTTCAAGCCGCAACCTCAATTAATGAACAAACCATGAGTTTTCTACCGCGTTTAATTGTCACTTTATTGGCACTCAGTTGGGGTGGCCATTGGTTAGTACAAAAGCTTATGGACTTCACTTTTAATATGGTAGAGCGAATTCCTGAGGTTTTGGGATAGTGGTGTTAATTATTAAGGCTAAAAGCTAAAACCTTGGATATGGCAACGTCTACAATTATGCAATATTTGGCTGACTTACTGTTGCCATTTATGCGTATATCGGGGTTATTTGCTGCTATGGTAGGTCTGAGTGCTAAGACCGTACCGCCTACTACAAGGGCGCTACTGACACTCTTTTTAACGCTTATTATTATGCCGGTTATACCGCCAGTTCCCATTCCAGCTACAGACCTTTTTTCTGTTGGCACCTTCATGTTAGTGATCCAGCAGTTGATCATCGGTATTTCATTGGGTTTTATATCAAATATGGTACTCAATACCTTTGTGTTAGCGGGGCAAATTGTTGCCTTGCAAACTGGGTTGGGTTTTGCATCTATAGTTGATCCGGTGAATGGTATTAGTGTTCCCGCAGTAGGGCAGTTTTATCTTATCCTAGCGACACTTTTGTTTTGGTCGTTAGATGGGCATTTGTCGATGATCCGTATGATTGTGATGAGCTTCGAGGCGTTTCCTATTGGTGAAGCATGGTTTGCTCCAGAACAATTTAGAGACATCGCCCACTGGGCTGGTTGGATGTTTATTTCAGCTGTCACCATATCTTTGGCGCCTATTGTGTCATTACTTATTGTTAACTTGGCCTTTGGTGTAATGACAAAAGCAGCCCCGCAATTAAATATTTTTAGTATAGGTTTTGCTATCGCCCAAATTATGGGACTGATCATAATTTGGTTAACTATAGACAACTTAACTCATCACTTTGAAGTGATGTGGGATCGCGCGCAACTCATGATGTGCCAGCTAGTATTAGTGTGTCCTTAATTGAAAGAGGTAAATCATGTCTGATTCAAACGAAAAAACTGAAGAACCCACCTCCAAGAAAATTGAGGACTCCCGAAAAAAGGGGCAAATTGCCCGATCTAAAGAATTGTCTACGGCTTTAGTTTTAATTGCTAGTGGCGTTAGTTTTTTACTTATCGGTTCGCAAATTGCCAACGCACTATTTGAAGTGACACAGCGTACGTTTACTCTGTCGCGAGATGAAACTTACGACTACACCCATATGTTTCAAGCTTGGGGCTTTGCAGTCGAGACCATTAGTATGCCAGTTTTATTATATATGCTGATTGTGACTGTTGCTGGTATTTACGGCAATATTGCTTTGGGAGGCTATAATTTTACTTGGGATGGGGCTGCGCCAAAAGCCCAAAAAATAAGCCCTATAGCAGGCTTTAAACGTATGTTTGGTATGAACAGTGTGGTGGAACTATTTAAAGCTATAGCTAAATTTGTGGTAGTTGCGTCGATGGCATACGTTGCGCTCGTCATGTTCAAGGATGAAGCATTACATTTAGACCTAGAGCTATACCCACAAAACCTTTTTCATGCTATGGATTTAATTGCATGGGGCTTTTTGATTATGTGTTGTGCTTTGATCCCCATTGCGGCTTTCGATGTGCCTTATCAAAGTTACAAACACAATAAAGAAATGAAAATGTCTATGCAGGAGGTTAAAGACGAGCGTAAAAATGCCGATGGTGACCCCCAAGTAAAAAGTAGGATCCGTAAGTTACAATATCAGGCTGCTGCAAACCGGATGATGCAAGAAGTGCCAAATGCGGATGTGGTTGTCACTAACCCCACTCACTTTTCTGTGGCGTTAAAGTATGATCAGTTTGGCAACCGTGCACCGACTTTAGTGGCAAAAGGTGCGGATGAAATGGCCATGCATATTCGTACCATTGCCAATGCACATGACGTGCCTATTGTGGCCTCTCCTATGCTGGCTAGGGCTATTTATTATTCTACAGAAGCAGAGCACGAAATCCCCGAAAAACTGTTTATGGCTGTGGCTCAAGTGTTGGCTTATGTCTATCAATTAAAAGCCTACAAACAAGGTTCAGGTAAACGTCCTAAACCATTAAAAAGTAATTTACCTATCCCACCGGAGCTAAGACGTTAAGTATTGAATTAGATTTTTTATTAAAAAGAATTCAATTTTATTAAGATACTTGGCGCACTAGTTGCTTTTATCCCTTTAATGTTAACAAAATCAACAAAGCGTCAATATTTCGTTTATGCAATTAGCCTCTTATTTCGGTCGGTTTGATAAAAACCAATTCAAGTCAGTATCATCTGGTTTAGGCGCACCAATAGTCTTGTTAGCAATAATGGGCATGGTGATCCTACCTATGCCTGCATTCTTATTGGATATCCTATTCAGCTTTAATATAGCTTTGTCTTTAGTCATTATTTTAGTGTCAGTGTTTACTAAGAAACCCGTTGATTTTGGTGTTTTTCCTTTAGTTTTGCTTATCGCGACGGTATTACGACTTGCCCTAAATGTAGCGTCAACAAGGATAGTCTTACTTGAGGGGCATGAAGGCGGTGATGCCGCAGGTAAGGTGATACAAGCTTTTGGTGAAGTTGTAATTGGCGGCAACTATGCAGTCGGTATAGTGGTTTTTGCGATATTGCTGATTATAAACTTTAAAGTGGTTACCGCTGGCGCAGGACGGATTTCAGAGGTAAGTGCTCGTTTTACTTTGGATGCGATGCCAGGTAAACAAATGGCCATAGACGCAGACTTAAATGCGGGTTTTATAGATTCTGATGAAGCCCGCAAACGTCGATTTGAAGTTACCAGTGAAGCGGACTTCTATGGCTCTATGGACGGTGCTTCGAAATTTGTGAAAGGAGATGCTATTGCCGGTTTATTCATTATGTTGATTAACTTAGTGGGTGGCTTGTTTATTGGCATGATCCAACATGATTTGGCTTTTGGCGATGCGGTTGAAATTTACACTTTACTGACCATAGGTGATGGGTTAGTTGCACAAATTCCTTCGTTGTTGCTGTCAGTCGCGACCGCCATTATTGTGACAAGAGAAAATGACTCACAAGAAATGGGTAAAGAATTAACCAGGCAATTGGGCAATCAGCGGGCGCTTTATATCACCTCTGGTATTTTGTTTGTAATGGGAATTGTACCCGGTATGCCTCATGTTGCCTTTTTGGGATTTAGTGCTGTGGTGGGTGGTTATGCTTATTACAGTCATTGGCGCGCCCAGAAAATTGCCAATGAGCCAGAAGCGGTTAAGTCTTTACCTGAACAAAATCAACAACCATTAGAAATAAAAGAGCTGGGTTGGGATGATGTTCAGCATGTTGACACTATAGGTTTAGAAGTGGGTTATAGGTTGATCCCATTGGTCGATAAGGCTCAGGGTGGTGAACTGCTCACGCGTATTAAAGGGGTGCGTAAAAAATTATCTCAAGAACTGGGTTTCTTGATCCCGCCGGTACATATTCGCGATAATTTAGATTTAAGCCCGAATAATTATACTATTTCTATGATGGGGGTCACTGTTGGTGAAGCTGAACTGAGTCATGATGATGAGTTGGCGATTAATCCCGGACAAGTATTTGGCAAATTAGAAGGTAAAGCGACTAAAGATCCTGCTTTTGGACTTGAAGCGGTTTGGATCAAAGCTAATCAAAGAGAACACGCACAAACCCTTGGTTATACAGTAGTGGATGCAGCCACAGTGGTGGCTACACATCTAAGCCAATTGTTAACCAACAATGCCTATCAATTGTTAGGTCACGAAGAAGTGCAACAACTGTTGGATTTACTCGCCAAAAATAACCCTAAATTAGTTGAAGGTTTAGTGCCTGATATCTTGCCTTTGAGCACGGTAGTGAAAGTCTTACAAACCATGCTTTATGAAGGCGTGCCCATAAGAGATATGCGCAGCATAGTGCAGACGTTATGTGAGTTTGGTCCTAAAAGTCAAGATCCAGATGTCTTAGTGTCTGCGGTGCGTATCGCACTTAAACGATTAATTGTGCAAGAAATAAACGGTGGTTTGCCCGAAATTCCTGTTATTACTTTGGCACCAGAACTGGAACAGATGTTGCACCAGTCTCTACAAGCCGGTGGTGCGGATGGCGCAGGAATTGAACCGGGATTAGCAGAACGTTTGCAAGGTTCGTTAAACGAAGCAGCTCAACAACAAGAGTTAGCAGGTGAGCCTGCAGTTTTACTGACTTCAGGTATGTTAAGACCAGTATTGTCTAAATTCTTAAAACACTCAGTGAGTGGATTACATGTGTTGTCATATCAGGAAATACCTGATGACAAACAAATCAAAATTGTCAGTGCCGTGGGTCAATAATCTGACGGGATGATCAGCTGTAGTGTTGGTATTTAAGGGGTATATATGAAAATCAAACGTTTTTATGGCAAAGACATGCGAGATGCACTCAAACAAGTGAAAGACGAGTTGGGTGGTGACGCAGTTATTATGTCAAATAAAAAATATGCTGACGGTATTGAGATAATGGCCGCCTATGACAAAGAACCAGATGCTCAGCTATTGACTAAAAAAGAAGCGCCAAAAATAGAAGTGCCCAAAGTGCAAGCTAACCTATCCAGAAAAACACCCACTTTGAGTGAAATTATTGGCGATAATGGGCCTGATAGTCTAAAAGCATTATTAGAAAAACAGTCCCAGTCTGCTTCAACCTCTATACCTAAAGAGGTGAAACCGGTCTCTGTAGCACAGGCGCAAGTTTATTCAGGCAGTGCTATTCCTGCATCTTCCCATGCACCTTATTCTTCTCAGCAAAATAACCAACAACAAGATGCCCTTAAAGAAATGCGTCAAGAATTATCATCTTTGCGGCACATTTTGCAATTTCAGGTATCTGGATTAATTGAACAAGAAAAGAATCGCAAACATCCACTCCATGGATATTTATTAAAACGGTTACAGCAAATGGGGATTTCGGATAATTTAGCTGAAGAAGTGCTGTCTTATGCGCCAGAATCTGCAGATGAGAGGCAATCTTGGTTGTTCCTTCTTAAACTTTTGGCAAATAGATTACAAACCAAACATGATGATATCTTATCTCAACCGGGTGTAGTTGCATTGATGGGACCAACAGGTACCGGTAAAACAACCACTATCGCCAAACTTGCAGCTCAAGCGGCACATAAATTTGGCGTTGACCAAGTGGCGATTATTACCTTGGATAATTATAGAATAGGTGCATACGAACAAATCGCTACCTATGGAAAAATCATTGGCTGTAGTGTTAAACAAGCACAAAATTCAAATGAATTATCAGATTTACTTCATCAATTTAGAAATAAACGTTTAGTATTGGTAGACACCGCAGGATTTAGTCAAAAAGACGCTAGGCTAATCAAACAGTTAGATACTATGAAACAGAACACTTGTGCTAATATCAGACATTACTTAGTGATGCAGGCAAACTGCCAGTATCGAGTCATGCAACAAACTGTAAATGAGTATCGACAAATTTCTTTACAAGGGTGTATATTGACTAAATTAGATGAGTGTTACAGCTTAGGAGAGGTAATAAGCGTGGCAATTGAGAACAAATTACAGATTTGTTATTTGGCTGACGGACAACGAGTACCAGAAGATCTGCAATCTGCAAGTACAAAATTTTTAATTACTAGTGCAGCGAAGCTTTATAAAAAATTCGGTTTAATTCATAATAGTGTCAATCACATAAATAACGCAGCAGTAGCAGTATGATTGAGGACCAAGCAAGTAGCTTAAGAAGAATGAATCAATCTAGGTTAATTAAAGTCATAGCCGTGACAGGCGGAAAAGGAGGGGTTGGTAAAACAAATGTTACCCTTAACACCGCTATATCACTTGCTCAACAAGGCAAAAGAGTCATGGTGTTGGATGCCGATCTAGGCCTAGCCAACGTTGATGTACTTTTAGGTCTGCGGGTGGAAAAAAACCTCTCTCACGTATTATCGGGCGAGTGCACTTTAGATGAGGTGTTAGTTGAAGGCCCCTACGGGATCAAGATTGCACCTGCATCGTCTGGTAGCCAATCGATGACAGAGCTTACTCCTACAGAACACGCTGGTCTTATTCGGGCTTTTAGCGAGCTACAATCGCAAATTGACGTGTTAATTGTTGATACTGCGGCTGGTATTTCAGATATGGTGTTAAGTTTTTCCAAGGCTTCTCAGGACATCATAATGGTGGTCTGTGACGAACCAACATCTCTTACTGATGCCTATGCCCTGATTAAAATTTTGAATAAAGAACATGGTGTGTTTCGTTTTAAAATCGTCGCCAATATGGTGCGCAGTATGCGTGAAGGTGATGAATTATTTTCTAAATTGACTAAAGTGACAAATCGATTTTTGGATGTGGCACTAGAACTTGTGGCAGTTATTCCATTTGATGAAAATGTTCGTAAGTCGGTTAGAAAACAAAAAGCAATAGTTGAAGCATTTCCTACCTCGCCTGCATCTATGGCTATTCGAAGACTCGCTAAAAAGGCGATAGAATGGCCCATCCCCAACCAACCAGGTGGTCATTTGGAGTTCTTCCTTGAACAATTAGTTACCCAAAAAGCGCCGGGTGATAACAGGTGAACAGTAAAGCCGCAGCTTATCAACAACTTGCCGATAAGAATGAATTGGTTGAAAGACACGCATCGTTAGTTAAGCGAATTGCTCATCATTTGATTGCTCGTTTGCCAGCCAGTGTTCTAGTGGACGATTTGATTCAAGCGGGTATGATAGGTTTGTTAGAAGCATCACGAAATTTTGATGGCAGTAAGGGAGCAAGTTTCGAAACGTTTGCTGGGATCCGGATTCGGGGATCTATGCTAGATGAAATACGCAAAGGGGATTGGACTCCACGTTCTGTGCACAAGAATGGCCGTGCAATAACAGAAGCCATCAATCAAGTTGAACGAGAAACAGGTCGTGACGCACGCGATTTAGATGTGGCTGAAAAATTACAAGTTAGTATTGAAAGTTACCACCAAATGTTAAATGAAGTGAATGCTGGAAAAATCATTGGCATGGAAGACTTAGGGGTAACTGAAGATGTGATCACAACAGAACAAACAAAAGGTTCAGATACGCCCTTTGAAGACTTTCTTCAAGGTTCGTTTCAAAAGGCACTGGCTCATGCTATTACTACGTTACCAGAGCGTGAAGCAATTGTATTATCTCTATACTATGATGAAGAGCTGAATCTGCGGGAAATTGGTGAAGTACTGGATGTTAGTGAGTCCAGAGTGAGCCAAATACATAGCCAAGCTATGCTGAAACTTAAGTCTCGCATGCAATACTGGCGTTCAAACGACAAATAATTATAGCGATAAAGTTGGGTTTTAACCTGAGTGTTAGAACTCTCACCGGAGGTGGTTTTGAATAAAAATATGAAAATCCTCGTTGTTGATGATTTTTCAACAATGCGAAGGATTATCAAGAACTTACTTAAAGATCTTGGTTTTGCAAATATACAAGAAGCAGATGATGGTAATACTGCATTGCCAATGTTACAACAAGGTGACTTTGATTTTGTGGTAACTGATTGGAACATGCCTGGCATGCAAGGAATAGATTTGCTTAGAGCTATCCGTGCAGATGCTAGCTTAAAACATATTCCTGTTTTGATGGTGACTGCCGAAGCGAAAAAGGAACAAATTGTTGCTGCTGCACAAGCTGGGGTAAATGGTTATGTTATTAAACCTTTTACTGCTGCAACATTAAAAGAGAAATTAGCAAAAATCTTTGAACGACTTGGTTAAGTTCAGGCTAACCTGATAGGAAAGACTGTATGACAACCTTAAATATTGCGCCGATTTCTCTTGAAGACGCAAAAAAATTAGTGGTTTTAATAGAAAATGAAGATAACCAAGGCGCTCAAGATTTACTTGAATCTTATGGCGCTCAAACTTCAGTTGAGTTATTTGCTGAAGTGGGTAAATTGACACGTCAACTCCATGATTCATTAAATAACTTTCAACTTGATCCTCGCATAGTGAATATGGCGAATGAGGATATTCCAGATGCTCAAACACGACTTAGTTATGTCATAGAAGCGACTGAAGAGGCAGCAAATAAAACCATGGATTTGGTGGATTCATGTATGCCTATAGCAGAGAAGTTGCATGATGGAATAGTCAAGGTCATGCCTGAATGGAATAAACTGATTGCACGAGAATTGCAATTGGGAGAATTTAATATACTTATAAAAGAAATGGATAGTTTTCTTAAACATGGTAGCGAAGACTCAGCTAAATTGACAGGTCTGTTGACCGAAGTACTCATGGCCCAAGGTTATCAAGATTTAACCGGCCAAGTTATCAGGCGAGTTATCGAGTTAGTTAAAGAAGTTGAAGATAATTTAGTCTACATGCTCACTATGTTTGGCGGCCTTGAGCCTAAAGATGATACTGAGGTTGTTGAAAATACTAACAATTCTAAGAATGAAGCCGATAAGATTAAGGCTGAAGGTCCAATTTTGGATGCCGACAGCAGAGAAGACGTAGCGTCGGATCAAGACGACGTAGATGATTTGCTTTCGAGTCTGGGATTTTAGGGAGGCTATAATATGGCTTTTGATGTTGACGAGGAAATACTAGCTGACTTTCTGGTTGAAGCCGGTGAGATTTTAGAGCTTTTGCAAGAACAGCTCGTCGAATTAGAAAATAATCCAGAAGATTCGAATCTGCTGAACGCTATCTTTAGGGGGTATCATACCGTTAAAGGAGGGGCTGGATTTTTATCACTGACTGAACTAGTTGATATTTGTCATGGTGCAGAGAACGTGTTCGATGTCATGCGTAATGGTCAACGTACTCTTACGCCTGAGCTCATGGATGTGATATTACAAGCCACGGATGAAGTGGTACAAATGTTTGATCTAGTCAAAGCTGGCGAGCCACTGGTAGCTGCTGAAAAGAGCCTTATCGATACACTCACCAGACTCAGTAAGCCTGAATCATCTGATGAAGTTGCTCCTGCAAGTCACTCTAAATCTGCAATCAATAACACCACTGCTAACGAATCAGCAGCCTCCGGTGATTTTAGTGAAGATGAATTTGAGGCTTTGTTAGATGAGTTGCATGGTAGCGACGCACCTGGTGCTAAGGAAGATAAAGCGCCAGAAGAAACCTCTTTAAATGATCAAGATATCAGTGATGATGAATTCGAAGCGCTTCTTGATCAATTGCATGGCAAAGGTCAGTTTAAGGGTGAAGATAAAGCTGATCCTGAACAGGTGAAAGAGGCGCCAGTTGCACCTGAGCTAAGCTCAACTGGTGACGATATCTCTGATGATGAATTTGAAGCGTTATTAGATCAGCTTCACGGCAAAGGTAAAGGCCCAGCTGAAGAAGTGTCTGAAAAGCCAGCTTCTGTCAAAGAAATGCAGCCAGCAGTCAAAGCACCTGAAGTCATAAAGGCTATTACCCCTTCTAATAAAGTAGAAATAGCTCAACCTATAATTGCCAAAAAAGAAGAAAAAAAATCTGCTGCTCCTCCACAAGCTGAGACAACCGTAAGGGTTGATACTAAGCGCTTAGATCAAATTATGAATATGGTTGGCGAACTAGTATTAGTGAGAAACCGGCTACTGAGTCTTAGTACCAATGTAAATGATGAAAGCATGGCCAAAGCCATTGCCAATTTAGATGTAGTAACAGGCGATTTGCAAGGCGCAGTTATGAAGACGCGTATGCAGCCCATAAAGAAAGTATTCGGTCGTTTTCCACGTGTTGTACGTGACCTTGCCAGGACTCTGAAAAAAGAAATAACGCTTGTACTAGAAGGTGAAGAAACAGACTTAGACAAAAACTTGGTTGAAGCTTTAGCTGATCCCTTAGTGCATTTGGTTCGAAATTCGGTTGACCATGGCATTGAAATGCCAGAAGAGAGGAAAGCTGCAGGTAAACCCTCTATGGGCACCGTTAAGTTGACTGCGTCACAAGAAGGTGACCATATTTTGTTGAGCATCATAGATGACGGCAAAGGCATGGACCCAGAAAAGCTGAAAGAAATTGCAGTTTCTCGTGGGGTTATGGATGCTGATGCAGCGGCAAGAATGACTGATGTTGAAGCCTTTAATTTGATTTTTGCACCAGGTTTTTCAACTAAAACTGAGATATCTGAAGTATCAGGCCGTGGTGTCGGTATGGATGTAGTGAAAACCAAAATCAATCAGCTAAATGGTACCGTCAATATTGATTCTAAAATGGGCATTGGTACAACGCTTGAGATAAAAGTGCCATTGACCTTGGCAATATTACCGACGCTGATGATTGTGATAGGTCAGCAAACGTTTGCTTTACCATTAGGGGCTGTGAATGAAATTATCAATCTTGATATGCAAAAAACCAATACTGTTGATGGCCAGTTAACGATGATTGTTCGCTCAAAAGCTATTCCATTATTTTATTTGGGAGAGTGGCTAGCAAGAGGGGAAGTTAACATTGATAAAACCAAAGGGCATGTTGTCGTTGTGCAAATCGGTACAAAACAACTTGGATTTGTCGTTGATGCTCTAATTGGCCAAGAAGAAGTGGTCATTAAACCTTTAGATGAGTTACTGCAGGGTACGCCAGGTATGGCGGGAGCTACCATAACCAGTGATGGTGGTATTGCATTGATATTAGATGTGCCTGGTTTACTAAAAAGATATGCAGCCAAAAAAGCATAGGTGCTTATGTTCTTGATACGCCTTATATGCAATTGATAGTTAGAGAAATAGGTATGATAGGCGAAAATGGCTTATAAGATTTTAATAGTTGATGATTCAACTTTTTTTCGTCGCAGAATTAAACAGATACTTGAAGAAGACTCTGAATTAGAAGTAGTAGGTGAAGCTAAAAATGGCCAGGAAGCTTTAACGTTAGTTGCTTCTTTAAAGCCAGATGTTGTGACAATGGATATAGAAATGCCCGTAATGGATGGCATCACAGCCGTGAAGAGAATAATGGAGAGCAACCCTGTTCCTATTATTATGTTTTCATCACTTACCCAAGAAGGTGCACAAGCTACATTGGACGCATTGGATGCTGGTGCTTTAGATTTTCTCCCAAAGAAATTTGAAGATATTGCTCTAAATAGAAAAGAAGCCATTCTACTACTTCAGAGTCGTGTTAAAGCGCTTTGCGGTAGAAGGATGTTTGGAGCAAGTTCTTTTTTAAGAACACGTTCATTAGCACCTAACACTGTAACAGTCTTGCCGACGAAGAGTGTGAGTAGAACATCAACTTTAAGTACTAAGTCTAATTTCAGCGAGGCTACGTCAAGTCATTATGCTTGCCTTGCTATAGGCACTTCTACAGGAGGGCCAGTAGCCTTACAGAAAATTTTAACGGAATTACCCGCTAATTTTCCTGTTCCTGTGCTAATGGTGCAACATATGCCAGGTTCATTTACTCAGGCATTTGCTAAGCGCTTAAATGATTTATGTGATGTAACAGTAAAAGAAGCCGCTAATGGCGAAATATTGACCCCTGGGGTGTGCTATCTCGCACCCGGTGGAAAACAAATGACCATAGAGGGAAGAGCAGGGAATGCAAGAGTTGTCATCTCTGAGCCAGAGCGTTTCCCCTCAGCTACTTATAAGCCCAGTGTTGATGTGATGTTTGAATCTGTGGCTCAGGTTTATTCAGGTAATGTACTCGCTGTTATTTTAACGGGTATGGGGGCTGATGGCCGTGAAGGTTGTAAAACCTTAAAAGCCAAAGGTGCTAAAATATGGGCGCAAGATGAGCAGAGTTGCGTTGTCTATGGCATGCCTCAGGCTGTTACTGTAGCCAATATATCCCAAGCGAATTATGATATTGCTCATATGGCGAGTCATATAAAGAACGAAATACTAGATTAGGGTCAAAGGAGCATTTTGGGTGTTTTTTCAAAACAAAAATATTGACTTAAATGTATTTAGATTACTTAAAACTATAATTCATAAAATGTGGTTGCAGGTTTGGTAGTTTGGACGGTCGCAAATCATAAAGGTGGTGTAGGTAAAACCACCACAACTGTTACCCTTGGCGGTTTATTAGCGCAAAGTGGACAGAGAGTAATATTGGTTGATACTGATCCACAGGCTTCGTTAAGTTACTATTTTGGTGTTGATTCAGAAGAATTGTCTACTAGTCTATATAACGTGTTTTTAGCTGGAAAGTCTGTTACTAAAGAAAATGTCTTAAATTGTTTATGTCCGACAAAATTGGACTCTTTATTTATTTTGCCAGCGACAATGGCGTTAGCGACGCTAGACAGAAAGTTAGGCACGAAAAGTGGTATGGGACTAATTTTACGTCAAGCTTTAGAACTAATTAGTGATGAATTTGACTACGCTATTATTGATTGTCCACCGGTTTTAGGGGTGTTGATGATTAATGCTTTAGCGGCTTGTGACAGGGTTGTTATCCCAGTGCAGACCGAGTTTTTAGCTTTGAAAGGCTTGGGTAGAATGATGCACTCCATGGAAATTATGCAAAAATCATTAGCCAAAACCTTTGCGTATACCATAGTTCCGACAATGTATGATAAACGTGTCAATGCGGCAACTGCATCATATAGCACATTAATTCGCACCTACAAAGAGGGTGTGTGGGTTGGATTAATTCCAATTGATACACGATTTAGAGATGCCAGTCAGGCACAAAGTCCGCCATCTGTGTATTGCCCGAAATCCCGAGGGGTTTTCGCTTATGCTAAATTACTGAGTCACTTACAAAAATTGGAAATACAAAAATGAGTGGTAATCCCTTTGCTAGCGAAGATGTGATGGAAGATTACATGTCAGCCTTGTTGACAGATGAAACTATTGTTGATGATGTTAAACGTCAGTCTGTTGAGCAGTTGTTTAAGACTGAACCAGTTCCAAGAACCGAGCCTTTTATTCAACCAGCAGCAGAACCTGTTGAAACTACTCCAGTGATTGCTAAAGTTCTGGAGCCTCAGGTCGAAAAAAAGTTAGTGTCAATAAAAACACCGAGAAAAGTCGTTAAACCTATTATTCCTGAAGGGGAGTTTCAGGTATTATTATTTGAGGTTGCAGGCATGACATTGGCAGTACCGTTGACGGAGTTAGGTGGGATTCACCAGATTGAGAGTGTTAATCCCCTGTTTGGTAAACCTGCTTGGTTTAAGGGCGTTTTGTTGCACCGTGATGAAAAGTATAATGTAGTCGATACCGCCAGATGGATAACGCCAGACAAATCTTTGGATAAGCTGGCTGGAACAATAAAATATAAATATCTTATAGTTTTAGGTGAAAGTGGTTGGGGATTAGGCTGTGAAAAGTTAGTTGCCACTGAAACATTGATACCAGATGAAGTGAAATGGCGAAATGTTGAAGGTAGTCGCTCATGGTTATCTGGCATGGTTAAAAAGAAAATGTGTGCCTTGATGAATGTGCAGCAGTTGATTAACATGTTCAACCAAGGTTTAAGCAGTAACGATTAGCCTATTTTGGGCCGGAGCAATGGGAATGAGTGTCGACAGAAATTCAAGTAATACAGTAGCCGCAAACGGTGATGAAGTGTTGCAGTGGGTTACCTATAAGTTAGGTGAAGAAACATATGGTATTAATGTTATGCAAGTGCAAGAAGTGCTGCGTCATACCGAAATCGCTCCAGTACCAGGCGCTCCAGATTATGTTTTGGGGATTATTAATTTAAGGGGGAACGTTGTCACCGTCATCGATACCCGCTCACGCTTTGGTTTACCTTCCTCAGATATATCAGACAACACGCGAATCGTGATTATTGAATCTGATGAACAGGTGGTGGGTATTCTGGTCGACAGTGTCGCAGAAGTGGTATATCTGCGCTCTTCAGAAATAGACAGTGCACCGAATGTGGGTACTGAAGAAAGTGCCAAGTTTATTCAGGGTGTTAGCAACAGAGACGGGGAATTACTCATCTTAGTTGACCTAAATAAATTACTGAATGACGAAGAGTGGACCGAAATTACCAATATCTAAGTATTATCCTTTTTTTCACGTTTCACTACGGCGTATTATTCCTGCTTACGTTATAGTGACCCGTGTATTGGTGTCTTTTTAGAGATAATTATGAGTTTTACATTATTAATAAGCTTGATAGCATTGATTGTCTCTATTGCTTGTTTGACTTTATTTTTTGTCCTGAATAAACGTCATAAAACTCAGCTTGAAACTATCGTAGCTCAGAGTGATACGCTTTCAGTGATAAGCAAAAAAGTGATCAATCTCAGTGAAGAAATACATGAAATCCGCAGTGGAAATTATGGTGTTATTAAGCGTGTCAAAGACTTGGTTCAGCAAGTCGATAATCTACAGTCAGCTCAGCAAAATTTTGTCGAACAAGACTCTCAAAGTCGATTTTATAGCAAGGGTGCAAAACTTATTAGTCAAGGCGCTAGCCTTGAAGATGTAATGCGTGAATGCGATATGCCAGTTGCAGAGGCTGAACTGCTCTTCAATCTACACAATAATCAAAGATAAACCCGCGCCTCCTTTTGGGTTTTAAAGTTAATCTAGTCGATTAGTTCAGACATATTCTTTCAGTAGCGATAGTCACTTTAATAAAATGCATGTCTTATGAGAACTTTACTTGTCTAATACTAATTTTTACATTTCTATATCTTTTCATTTAGACGTCTAGACGTAAAGATGTTGACTTTTTAGATGTATTAAGCCAAATTTGTTTACATAATTTTCAGTCCTAGATACGTTATGCCGATTAGAATTCCAAGTAACTTGCCTGCACAAAATGTGCTCGACAAAGAAAAAATATTTGTCATGGATACACAGCGAGCCGCGACACAAGATATTAGGCCTATGGAAGTGGGTATCTTGAACTTAATGCCTAATAAAATGGAAACTGAAGAGCAATTTTTACGTTTACTCTCGAATACACCTTTGCAAATTAATATTGACTTAATTCGTATTGATAACCAAGCACCTAAAAATACTCCTGCGGCACATATGGATAACTTCTATGTAGAGTTTGATGATGTGGCCAATAAAAAATATGATGGGTTAATTGTGACTGGAGCGCCGTTGGCGCACCTTGCCTATCAGAACGTGAAATATTGGGAAAAAATGACGGTCATCATGGATTGGGCGCGTCGTAATGTGCAGTCTACTTTATTCTCATGTTGGGCGGCTCATGCAGCTATTTATCATTATTTTGGTAAAAATAGGCAAATTCGAGAACATAAGTTAAGTGGTGTCTATCGCCACTTTGTGCAAAATGAGCACGAAGAATTGTTGAGAGGTTTTGATCCCACCTTTAATGCACCACAATCGCGTTACGGTGAAATAAGCATGGCAGATTACGCCTCAATACCTGGACTCAATGTATTGGCTAAGTCAGATGAGGGCGGAGCTTATATCATCGCTTCTGAAGATAAACGTTTAGTGTTTCTTACTGGGCACCCTGAGTATGATGCTGAGAGTTTAAAACAAGAATACCAAAGAGATTTATTGACTAATGGTCAACCTCAAATCCCAGTAAACTACTTTATTGATAATGATCCAACCAAAGATCCTATGGTGAGTTGGCGAGCTCATGGCAGCTTATTGTTTACAAATTGGTTGAACTATTACGTTTACCAAAACACCCCTTATGACCTGGCTCAACTTTCTGAATAAAAAAGTGTATTTATATAACGTAGTTATTTTTATAGTGAAGTAATGAAAAGGAATGACATTGAGTCAGCGAATGGCCCCAAAACAACTTAAAGAGCAACTGATAGAAGCAGCAAATAAGCGTATTTTGTTGCTTGATGGTGCCATGGGCACCATGATCCAAGAATATAAATTCGAAGAAGCAGATTACCGAGGTGAACGATTTGCTGATTGGCATTCTGATGTCAAAGGTAATAACGATTTATTAGTACTGAGTCAGCCACACATAATTTACGACATCCACTGCGCTTACCTTGAGGCGGGTGCCGATATAATTGAAACTAATACCTTCAATGCCACCACTATTTCGATGGCAGATTATAATATGCAGGAGTTGGCAAAAGAGATAAATGTCGAGGCGACAAAATTAGCCAGAAAAGCAGCAGATAAATTTACCGCGCAAACACCTGAAAAACCTAGATTTGTAGCAGGTATATTAGGACCGACTAGTCGCACTGCCTCTATTTCACCAGATGTAAACGACCCTTCTAAACGTAACGTCACTTTTGATGAGTTGGTTGTAGCTTATGTTGAAGCAACCCACGGACTGATTGAAGGCGGTGCAGATTTGATTATGGTGGAAACCATTTTTGATACTTTAAATGCTAAAGCTGCAGTGTTTGCGGTGCAGATGGTTTTTGATGAGCTCGGATTTAAGTTACCTGTGATGATTTCAGGTACTATAACCGATGCCTCTGGTCGGACATTGTCTGGGCAAACGGCTGAAGCTTTTTATTATTCGATGAATCATGTAGAGCCGTTTTCTTTTGGCTTAAATTGCGCATTGGGCCCTGACTTATTGCGTCAATATGTGGATGAAATATCTCAGATAGCTGAATGTTTTGTTTCCGCACATCCGAATGCAGGTTTACCTAATGAGTTTGGTGAATATGATATGGAAAGTGACGAAATGGCTGCGCACATTAAAGAGTGGGCTGAGTCTGGATTATTAAATATTGTGGGCGGATGTTGCGGCAGTACCCCAAAACATATTGCGGCCCTGGCTGAAGCGGTAAAAGATTACGCGCCTCGCAAAATAGTAAAACGAGAGGTGAAAATGCGCCTATCTGGTTTAGAACCTTTTGTCCATTAGGCGGTTGTAATGAGTATTAATGAAGTAGATATAGAGCAGCCCATTCTCGTCAAAGCCAAGGCATCAGCAAATTTTATCAATGTAGGTGAACGAACCAACGTTACCGGCTCTGCGATGTTTAAGCGTTTGATCCTTGACGATGATTATGAAAAAGCCTTAGATGTTGCACGCCAGCAAGTCGAAAATGGTGCGCAGATCATAGATATCAACATGGATGAAGCCATGTTGGACTCTGAAGCGGCCATGACTCGATTTTTGAATCTGATTGCGTCAGAGCCCGATATATCTCGTGTACCTATCATGATTGATTCATCGAAATGGACGGTTATAGAGGCAGGTCTAAAGTGTGTGCAAGGTAAAGCCATCGTCAACTCCATTAGCTTGAAAGAAGGTGAAGAAAACTTTCTGAATCAAGCTAAGTTGTTAAAACGTTATGGTGCCGCCACGGTAGTGATGGCATTTGATGAGAAAGGTCAGGCCGATACCGAAGACCGTAAATTCGAGATATGTGAACGTAGTTATAAGTTACTCACTGAAAAAATCGGTTTTCCGCCACAAGATATTATCTTTGACCCGAATGTTTTTGCAGTAGCGACAGGGATTGAAGAACATAACAATTATGCTGTCGATTTTATTAATGCAACTCGGCGTATCCGTCAAAATTTGCCCCATGCTCACGTATCAGGTGGCTTATCCAACGTATCTTTTTCTTTTCGTGGCAATAATCCTGTGCGTGAAGCGATGCATTCGGTATTTTTGTATCATGCAATTAAAGCCGGTATGGATATGGGTATTGTGAATGCCGGACAATTGGAAGTGTACGATCAAATTCCCTTAGAGCTTAAAGAAGCGGTAGAGGACGTGATCCTTAATCGTCACGATCAAGCTACAGATAAACTTCTAGAACTAGCGCCTAAATATCAAGGTGACGGTAAAGTCTTAGTCAAAGACAACCTTGAATGGCGGGAATTACCCGTTAATAAACGTCTTGAACATGCTTTGGTGCGTGGCATCATGGACTTTATAGAAGAAGATACTGAGGCGGCACGTCTTGCAGCAGAAAAACCTTTACATGTTATCGAAGGGCCATTAATGGATGGCATGAATGTAGTAGGGGATTTGTTTGGCGAGGGGAAAATGTTTTTGCCACAAGTTGTCAAATCTGCCCGCGTCATGAAAAAGGCGGTATCTTATCTTAATCCCTATATCGAACTTGAAAAAGACAAAGGAAGCAGTAACGGAAAAATTTTATTGGCCACAGTAAAAGGTGACGTTCACGATATAGGCAAAAACATTGTGGGTGTGGTGTTGCAATGTAATAATTTTGAGATCATCGATCTTGGGGTGATGGTCCCTTGTGCAAAACTATTGCAAGTGGCCAAAGATGAAAATGTCGATATGATTGGCCTATCCGGACTGATTACACCTTCTCTTGATGAAATGGTCTACGTGGCCAAAGAAATGCAGCGGCTAAATTTTGACTTACCCTTATTAATTGGTGGTGCCACCACGTCTAAAGCGCATACCGCAGTAAAAATTGAGCAACATTATCAGCACCCAGTGGTCTATGTGCCTAATGCAAGTCGCGCAGTGGGGGTGTGTCAAAAGCTGATCACTGCCGAAAATCGTGCGATATTCGCAGAAGAACTGAAACTCGATTACGAAAAAGTGCGCGAACAACATGCTAAGAAAAAGCCGCGCACCCGTCCTGTAACTTTAGAGCAAGCCCGTGCAAATGGTTTTAAGTTTGATTGGGATAACTATCAACCACCTGTCCCTAATATGTTGGGGGTGACGGCAGTTAGTGTTGGACTGGCAGAGTTAGTTGATTACATAGATTGGACGCCCTTTTTCCTAACGTGGTCTTTAGCGGGAAAGTATCCGCGTATTTTACAAGATGAAGTAGTCGGCAAAGAAGCACAGATTTTATTTGCTGATGCCAAGGATATGCTAAAAATCTTATGCGATAACCCCAAGCTCAAAGCGACTGGCGTTATTGGTATTTTCCCCGCTAATCGAGTGCATGATGATATTGAAATCTATGCTGACGAAAGTCGCAGTGAAGTGGTTCACATTGCTCACCACCTTCGTCAACAAACCGAAAAGCCTAAAGGGGCAAACAATTGCTTAAGTGATTTTGTTGCACCTAAATCTTCTGGTAAAGCGGATTATCTTGGCGCATTTGCTGTGACTGCAGGTACTTGGGAAGATGGTTTGGCCAAAGAATATGAAGATGATGGTGATGATTATAATTCCATCATGGTTAAATCCCTTGCAGATAGATTTGCAGAAGCTTTTGCCGAATATTTACATAAAAAAGTGCGCAAAGAGATTTGGGGTTATGTCCCCGATGAAACGTTATCAAACGAAGAACTTATTCGTGAAAAATATCAAGGTATTCGACCAGCTCCTGGTTACGCTGCCTGCCCTGAACATACCGAAAAGCAGTTGATTTGGGATTTGTTGGATACCGAAAAAAACACCGGCATGAAATTGACAGAGAGTTTCGCCATGTGGCCTGGTGCCGCCGTATCTGGTTTCTACTTCTCACATCCAGGATGTCGTTATTTTGCAGTGGCACAAATACAAGACGATCAATTGCTCGATTATGCCGCTCGCAAGAGTTGGGATAGATTAGAAGCTGAAAAGTGGTTAGGGCCTAACCTGCAATAAAACAATAGAAAATGGATTGCTAAAAACATGTTCGATAAACCTTTCAGCCAAGCGTGCGAAAATAATAAACAACCTATTTTAGAAGTATTGAAAAGGGTTTTGGCTGATAAAACCAACCTCTTAGAGATTGGTTCTGGGACCGGTCAGCATGCTGCTTATTTTGCTCCTAGGCTCAGACATCTAGAATGGCACACTAGCGATATGCCTGATAAACACCTTGGTATTTCAGCGTGGTTAGAAGAGGTAAAGGTTAATAATTTGCATCACCCCGTGTCATTCACTATTGGCGCTAACAGCACCTGGCCACTAACTAATACTGATGCGGTGTATACAGCTAATACCACACACATTATGCAACCATCAGAATCACAACTTATGATGCAATTAGTGGCCGATAATTTACCTATTGGTGGGATATTTTGCCAATACGGCCCTTATAATTTTCAAGGGCAATATAGCAGTGAGTCTAACCAATCCTTCGATCAACATTTAAGCGAGCAAGGTTGTGGTGGTATTCGTGATATTGATGAACTGGTTCTTTGGGCCAAACCTCTGGTTATTATTGAGACAATCCCAATGCCAGCTAATAACTTTATATTAGTCTGGCAAAAACAGTAAATGGCGGCCAATTCTTTAAACTTATCTCATTTACAATTCTGATCGTTTAAAGGGTAAAAGTTTTTCAGTATTATTCTTGTATTCTTCTATTTGAGTATTTTCTTGTTCTATAAACCGTTCAACGGCTTCGTGGAATGCCAACTCTTTAAGTGAATGGTTTGAGTAACAGTAAATAGGTTCAAAGCCTCTCAATATCTTATGTTCTCCTTGTGTACCTGGATTAAATTTAGCAATGTTTCTTTCAATGCAAAATTCGATACCTTGGTAGTAACAACACTCAAAATGTAAGTTGTCTATATCCTCCAAAGCCCCCCAGTAGCGGCCACAAAGTTGGTTATGATCAAATACAAATAGTGCGCTGGCAACAGGTTGGTCATCTTTTAATGCGATCACCAACATTAAATTGTGATGTAAGTCTCTAAAAATTTGTTGAAAAAAAGCTTCAGTCAAATATCCGTCATGGCCACTGCGTTTTAAGTATGTTTGTTTGTAACAATCATAAAAAAAATGCATTTTTTCTGTAGTCAAATTTTCGCCATGCAAGCGAACCACTTTTATGCCCTGTGTTGTAACTTTTAGGCGCTCTTTTTTAACACTTTTTCTTTTACGTGAATTAAAATACGTCAAATAATCTTCAAAAGACGAATATTGGCGATTGAACCACTGAAATTGAACCGCGTGACGTTGAACTTGGCCATGCTCATGCAGTAACTGACTCATATCTTGTTCCACAAATAACCAATGCATCGAAGACATGCCGTTCATAGCTAATTGATCCGTGATTTCTTTGCATAATACGGGTAACAGTTGTTGTTTATCTACCTTAATGTTGAGCATTAACCTAGCACCAGTTACTGGAGTAAAAGGTATTGCGGCCACTAATTTAGGGTAATAGTTAACTCCGTATTGTCTATAAGTGTTTGCCCATGCAAAATCAAATACATATTCTCCGTAACTATGGTTTTTTTTATATAAGGGTAATATACCAACAGGCTCGGCATTTAGATAAATTACTAAATGAAATGGTTGCCATCCCGATTTTCCGCCAACCGACCCCGAGGTTTCTAAGGCGTGTAGAAAAGAATACTGGCAAAATGGGCTATTGCCATTGGCTAAATTATCCCAAACAGTTTGACCAATTTTTTCAATTGAGGTGTTAAATTTGAATGTGTATTTTGAGCTTAATAATGACAATTTGGGGGCTAACCTTTTGCTAAGTTTACTTGTCTAATATGGCAGAGAACGATGTTAAGATCATTAAATATACTATCATGAGGTTACTTTCCTGGCGCGAGCGAAGTCGACATGAATTGCTTGAGAAGCTTTTGAAGCGGCACTTATAGCGCTACTTGTACATCGCCTGGATAGATAAATTTAATCAGAATAATCTGCAAAGTAATGAGAGGTTTACAGATTTTTTGATCCGCGGTTGTTTGAATAAAGGTGTTAGCAAATCAAGAATACGTAATAAATTAAAAGATCATCAAATTTCTGCAGCAATAGTGGCTGCAGCAAAGTGTGAACTGAGTATCGATTGGTTAGAATTCGCTATCAAAGTATTTTAAAGAACAGCAGAAACAGCAACAATTTTTTATATTATCGTGGTTTTACCCATGAGCAAATCTGCTTTGCGATTGAATCATCTAAAGATTAACGCTCTTTAGTGCTAACACTAACCTTAACAAAAGTTCACTAAACTGATATCTTTGGCCCCATATGCACTACTTATGCCGCTTTTGGGCATTTTTTAACTCCAATAATTATTAATATTTCAGGATTGTAAATGAGTAAAACAACCGCCGAAATCCGGTGCGCATTTTTAGATTTTTTTGCCGCAAAAGGACATCAAAAGGTATCCAGTTCATCTTTAGTTCCTGCAAACGATCCGACCCTTTTGTTTACAAATGCTGGAATGAACCAGTTTAAAGATGTATTTTTAGGCAGCGAAGCCCGAAGCTATAACAAAGCAACCTCTTCGCAACGCTGTGTGCGAGCCGGTGGCAAGCATAATGATCTCGAAAATGTAGGATATACTGCTAGGCATCACACTTTTTTCGAAATGTTAGGTAACTTTAGCTTTGGTGATTACTTTAAAGCTGAAGCTATTCAATATGCTTGGGATTTTTTAACCAAAGAATTAAACCTTTCTAAAGACAAATTGTTGGTCACTATTTACCACGATGATGATGAAGCCTTCGATATATGGGCAAACCAAATTGGTTTATCAGAAGATAAAATTATTCGAATTAGTACTTCAGACAATTTCTGGTCGATGGGTGATACCGGTCCTTGTGGACCGTGTTCAGAAATCTTCTATGACCATGGTGAACATATTTGGGGCGGACCTCCAGGCTCTCCAGAAGAAGACGGCGATCGCTTTATTGAGATCTGGAATCTTGTCTTTATGCAGTTTAATCGTCAAAGCGATGGGACTATGCAGCCATTGCCTAAACCCTCTATCGATACGGGCATGGGGTTGGAGCGTATTTCAGCCATATTACAAAATGTGCATAGCAACTATGAAATTGATATTTTTCAGAACTTGATTGAAGCTATTGCCAATATTGTTGGGACCGACGATAGGCAAGATAAGTCTTTACGGGTTATTGCAGATCATATTCGTTCTTGTAGTTTCTTAATTTGTGACGGTATTATTCCCTCAAATGAAGGCCGTGGATATGTGTTGAGGCGTATTATCCGCAGAGCAGTTAGGCATGGTAATAAACTCGGTGCTAGTGGCGTGTTTTTCTATCGTCTTGTGGCGGCCCTAGAAGCCCAAATGGGTGAAGCTTATCCTGAGCTAACTGCCAATCGTGAGCTTATAGAAAAAGTATTAAAAACCGAAGAAGAACAGTTTTCTCGCACCCTTGAGCGTGGCATGAGTATTTTGAATAATGCTCTTAGCGAGCTAACATCCGATGTGGTACCGGGTGAACTCGTATTTAAGCTTTATGATACCTATGGCTTCCCTGCAGATTTAACTAATGATGTAGCTCGTGAAAAAAATCTTAGTATTGACGAAGAAGGTTTCCAAGCTGCTATGGCGGCTCAACGAAAACGTGCGCAACAGGCTAGTCAATTTGACACTGATTACAATGAACTACTAAAGTCTAATTGCGCTTCTGTGTTTACTGGTTATGATCAGTTAACAAATCAGGCCAAGATTGTTGAATTGTTTGCCAACGGTCAGGTAGTAAATCAATTAAGTGACGCTGAAGAGGGGATTATTGTTCTTGATAAGAGCCCCTTTTATGCAGAATCAGGTGGTCAAGCTGGAGACACCGGTGTACTTAAATCTGCTAATGGCAGTTTTGTTGTAAGAGATACGGTTAAGCTGGGTAATGCTATTGCTCACAAAGGCACAGCTCATTCAGATTTTAAATTGGGTGATTTGGTGCAAGCTGAATTTGATGTTGAGCGCCGCGAAGCCATAAAATTAAATCACAGTGCCACGCATCTTATGCATGCTGCTTTGAAACAGATTCTGGGTGAGCATGTGAACCAGAAAGGCTCATTAGTATCAGACGAGCGTTTTCGTTTTGATTTTTCACATTTTGAAGCATTAACTAATACACAGTTACAAAGTGTTGAAAAGTTAGTTAACCAGCAAATTCGAGCCAACCTCGTCTTAGATACCAAGTTGATGAATTTGGACGAGGCTAAGGCCGCAGGTGCAATGGCTTTATTTGGTGAGAAATATGCTGAAGACGTACGTGTTGTCTCTATGGGAGAGTTTTCTATGGAACTGTGTGGCGGTACGCATGTCAATAGAACGGGAGATATAGGATTCTTTAGGATTATTTCAGAAGGGGGCATTGCTGCTGGTGTTAGAAGGATTGAAGCGGTCACTGGAGAACAAGCTCTAGATACTGTGCAGAGCCAAGCTCAACAAATGAGCCAAATTGCGGGTTTATTAAAAACAGATCCACAGAGCTTAACTGCTCGTATACAGGGCATGTTAGATGTTAATAAAATAGTCGAAAAAGAATTACAAAAGCTCAAGCGACAAATAGCCAGCAACGCAACGACAGATGTACTGTCTGAAGTGTATGAAATAAAAGGCATTAAAGTCCTGTCTGCAGTGTTAGAAGGCGTTGAAGCTAAAGTACTGAGATCTATGGTCGATGACTTTAAGAACCAGTTAGGTAGCGCGATCATCGTTTTGGGCATAGCTGAAGAGAATAAAGTCAGTTTGATTGTGGGTGTGACCAATGACCTAGTGTCCAAGATTAGAGCTGGAGAGTTGGTCAATTTTGTAGCCCAACAAGTCGGTGGTAAGGGAGGAGGTCGTCCTGATATGGCTCTGGCAGGCGGAACTCAACCGCAAAACTTAGAGTCAGCCATTGTTTCAGTGCAAGATTGGTTACATGAAAAGTTGTAAAAAGGAAAACGGAAAGAATTTTTCGGTTATTTTTTGTGGTGACAACAAAGATAGGGAAAAACCGATTGTGTAAATTTTCTGGCGGTGCTGGTAATTTACACTAACTTTAACGAAGGAATCGTGTTTTTAACGGATAAAGGAGCAATAGAATGCTAATTTTAACTCGTCGTGTTGGAGAAACCCTAATGGTTGGTGATGACGTCACCGTGACAGTCTTAGGGGTAAAAGGTAATCAGGTAAGAATTGGTGTGAATGCGCCTAAGGAAATATCTGTGCATCGTGAAGAAATTTATATGCGTATCCAAGCTGAAAAGAACGTACAACTTGCCGCCCATGAACAGGCAGCAAGCACGGACGAAGACTAATAGCGTTGAAATTAAAAAAAGCTGGGTAACCAGCTTTTTTTATGTCTGCTATTTAACCCTGATTTATCCATGTTTTCTGTTCAAACTAGTCAAATAATAAGCACTTAACCAATAATCGTTTAAAATGCCAGCAAGCCGTCATTATCTTCATAAAAAGTGTTTGACATACTCATGTGGATCGGTAGAATCCTGCTCCTCATTTAGGAGAGGTTAAACATAACCCAACAGCTACAAAGCGGTCGGTTTAGGTAGATAATCTAGGTTAGTCGAAATGACAAACATCCAAAGGTGTGTATAAGATTCAAGTTCCGGAGAGGTGGGTGAGTGGCTGAAACCAGTTCCCTGCTAAGGAACCGTACGTTCATTCGTACCGAGGGTTCGAATCCCTCCCTCTCCGCCATTGGATTTTAGTGTGAAAGTTTTAATGCGCGTGTAGCTCAGCTGGATAGAGTACCTGGCTACGAACCAGGTGGTCGGAGGTTCGAATCCTTCCACGCGCACCATACTTCAAAGATTTTTTAGGAGGTAAACAATTTTCGTTTATACTTCTAAAGCAAACAGTTTGCGCGTGTAGCTCAGCTGGATAGAGTACCTGGCTACGAACCAGGTGGTCGGAGGTTCGAATCCTTCCACGCGCACCACATACCAAAAGCCTACAGATTTTTCTGTAGGCTTTTTTGTTTTTGGAATATTAGTTTCGAAGTTAACGCTTAACTACTTGGGCTTGACTGTAATAATCGAGGTTTAATAACTAGTATGTGAAGAGATTATTAATTGTTGGTTGCGATTGGGTAAATATTCACAATATCCGAATTTTTTCTTATTCTTTATGCATTTTTCCTCTTGGCGTTTTGTTGTGTTTTCTCAGGCTGCATGGTACTTATCACCTTATAACTGTTTTATCTTGAGATCATCTTTGTATGCAACCTGAAGTCGCAAATGCTCTTGCAGAAGCCGCTAATCTATTATTAGTTGGAATGGTAGTGGTGTTTTTGTTTTTATCGATGCTAATTGGTGCAATTACTCTAATTGCTTGGATTAACAAACTTATTCCTGATGAGTCACTCAATACTATAGAAAACCAGCCCAAATTTACCAACAACACCTTGTCTAATAATCAAGACGTGTCTCCAAAGATTGTGTCTGCGATTAGCGCAGCTATCTTTCAACATAGACAGTCACACTAGTTCAAAATTTTTAAGGAAGTAAGTAACCCATGCGTAAACCACTAGCGATTACAGATGTTGTATTACGTGACGCCCACCAATCCTTGTTTGCAACCAGAATGCGTCTGGAAGACATGTTACCTATCGCAAGTAAATTGGACGATATTGGCTATTGGTCATTAGAAACATGGGGCGGAGCCACGTTTGACGCTTGCATTCGTTATTTAGGAGAAGATCCATGGGATCGTATTCGCCAGCTTAAAAAGGCGATGCCTAAAACTAAACAGCAAATGTTATTACGAGGCCAGAACCTTTTAGGTTATCGCCATTATGCAGATGATGTAGTTGAAAAATTTGTTGAGCGGGCATATGCAAATGGCGTCGATGTGTTCCGCATATTTGATGCAATGAACGATATTCGTAATCTACAAACTGCGGTTAAGGCAGCCATTAAACAAGGAGCACATGCTCAAGGGACCATGTCTTATACAGTGTCTCCGGTGCATTCTTTGCAGACTTGGTTAGATATGGCCAATAAATTACAAGATATGGGCGTGCACTCAATTTGTATAAAAGATATGGCAGGGTTACTCAAGCCTTACGAATGCGAAGAATTGGTGACACGATTAAAAGAATCCATCGAAGTACCTATAGCCATGCATTGCCATGCAACAACCGGCTTGAGCACCGCTACCTACCAAAAAGCGATTGATGCAGGCATTGATATTTTAGATACGTCTATTTCATCGATGAGCATGACTTATGGACATACAGCGACAGAAACTATTGTGTCTATTGTTGAAGGTACAGAGCGTGATTCCGGTTTAGCATTACCTGCTTTTACTGAAATCGCTAGTTACTTCCGCGACGTCCGCAAAAAGTATGCGCAGTTCGAAGGTAGCCTTAAAGGTGTTGACGCACGTATTTTGATAGCACAGGTACCTGGCGGCATGTTGACTAACATGGAAAGCCAACTGAAAGAGCAGGGCGCTGAAGATAGGATGGACGAAGTCCTTCTAGAGATCCCAAAAGTTAGAGAAGATTTGGGCTTTATTCCTTTGGTCACACCAACATCACAAATTGTCGGCACTCAGTCTGTTATTAATGTCATAACAGGAGAGCGATATAAGAGCATCAGTAAAGAAACTGCTGGCGTACTTAAAGGTGAGTATGGTGCCACTGCTGCGCCTGTTAACAAGGAACTGCAGCTGCGTGTATTGGATGGCAAAGAAGCCATAACATGTCGCCCAGCAGATTTAATAGAAAACGAGCTGGCGGCACTTACCACCGAGCTTACAGATATTGCGAAAAAAGAATCTATCCAAACAGCAGATGATTTGGTTGATGATGTGTTGACCTATGCTTTGTTTCCACAAATCGGTTTAAAGTTTCTTAAAAATAGAAATAACCCGGATGCCTTCGAGTCAAGACCCGGTCTCACACCAAAAGTTGCTGCAAGTAGTGGTGTTTCCCCTAAAGCACTCACAACTGGTACTTCGGCATACTCAGTGCGCGTTGATGGTCAAGTGTTTGAGGTTGAAGTGGCGCAAAGTGGTGAGTTAACAAATGTACAAGCAGCGACTGATTCTTCGCATCAGCTTCAAAAGGCTAAGGCGAACTCTGAAACTGGGCAAGCGTTAAAATCACCACTGGCAGGTAACATTTTTAAAGTGCTGGTTAAAGAAGGTGATGTAGTGACTTCGGGTGACGTAGTTATCATTATGGAAGCAATGAAGATGGAAACCGAAATTCGAGCATCTGATTCAGGTGTGGTATCCAATATCTCAACTAAAGAAGGTGATGCGGTACAAACCGGTCAACCATTGTTAGTCATAGGATAAGGAACAGAGATGGAAAAGCTCGAATTATTATGGCAAAGCACCTCTCTGGCTCATTTCGAGTTAGGCCAGGTGATCATGATGAGTGTTGGCGCATTATTACTTTACTTAGCTATTGTTAAAAAGTTTGAACCGTTGCTGTTGTTACCTATTGGCTTTGGGGCTGTACTAACCAATATTCCATTAGCTGGTTTCAGTGATCCTGGTGGGTTGCTTTATTTGGTTTATCATATTGGCATAGATACAGGTGTTTTCCCCTTGCTCATTTTTATGGGCGTGGGAGCGATGACAGATTTTAGTGCTCTGATAGCTAACCCTAGAATGCTACTACTTGGTGCTGCTGCACAATTTGGTATCTTTGGTACGCTATTTGGTGCTATTGCCCTGAACATGGTGCCAGGCTTTGAGTTTTCGTTGCAAGATGCCGCAGCTATCGCCATTATTGGTGGTGCTGATGGACCAACAGCGATATTTTTAGCGTCTAAATTGGCGCCTGATTTATTAGGTGCCATTGCGGTCGCGGCATATTCCTATATGGCGTTGGTGCCTATAATTCAGCCGCCTATTATGCGCCTGTTTACTACCGAAGAAGAAAGAAAAATAGAAATGCCTGAACTTAGATTTGTGTCTAAGCGTGAGAAAATTATTTTTCCTTTAGCGGTCTTATTACTGTGTATTTTGTTTTTACCAACGGCAACACCTTTAGTGGGGATGTTTTGTTTAGGTAACTTGATGAAAGAATCAGGTGTAGTGGATAGATTAAGTAATAGCGCCCAAAACGAGTTAATTAACGTTGTAACCATATTTTTGGGATTAGCCGTTGGCTCAAAATTATCAGCAGATAAGTTTTTGACTGTTGAAACCCTAGGTATATTGGCTTTAGGAGCAATCGCATTCTCCATTGGAACGGCCGCTGGCATATTGATGGCAAAAGTGATGAGTAGACTCAGCAGTCAAAAAATCAATCCATTGATTGGTGCAGCAGGGGTATCTGCAGTGCCTATGGCAGCCAGAGTGGTTAATAAAGTTGGACTTGAGGCAAACCATCATAACTTCTTACTGATGCATGCTATGGGCCCTAACGTGGCCGGTGTGTTAGGTTCGGCCGTAGCCGCTGGAATATTGTTGGCGTTAGTAGGATAAAATAGCTCGATGCAGTTAAATATACATTTTATTTAGCTGCATCAGTTTTGAAATTTTCAGCGTTGATTATTTTGTCCATTAATCAATGCCTGATGAGAATTAATTAATTTTTGAGTGTATTCATTTTTAGGCCAATTAAAAATGGCATCAGTTTTTCCTGACTCAATGACTTTACCATCCTTGATGATGATCACTTTGTCAGATATATGTCTGACAATGCCTAGGTTGTGGGAAATAAAGATAAAACCTAGGCCTAAATCACGCTGTAATTTCATTAAGAGATTAACTGCCTGAGAGCGCACTGAGGGGTCTAACGCCGCAAAGGGTTCATCTGCAACAATGACCTTGGGGTTCAGTATTAGGGCTCTGGCTAAGGCTATTCTTTGACGTTGTCCATCTGACAACATATGTCGATAAAAAAACTGATGTTCGGCCATTAACCCAACTTGTCTAAGGGTCTGTTCTATTAGCGACCTGCGTTGTTGAGCATTAAGTTTAGTATTGAGGCGCAGAGGCTCTTCTAGAATGGAACCCAATGTCAGTCCAGGGTTGAGGGAATCATTACTGTTTTGAAAAATCATTCTAATATCGTGGCATCTGACACTTATGTTCGATTTATTCAGTTCCACTCCATTCATAAAAATCTTGCCACTTTTAGGCGTCTCTAAACCCACAAGTAGTTTGGCCAACAAGGACTTACCCGAGCTGTTATCGCCTACAATAGCTAAGGTTTCACCTGCTTTAACATTAAAACTCACAGGCCCTAAATCAAACGTCACTTTACTTTTTGACCACATGCTTTTTGTTTTATTTTGAAACGTTAATGCTTCAACATTGATGAGATCCATTATTTAGCATCCCAGTGTAGTGGAAAATGACAACTGTAGAAATGTGTATGAACCCTTCTAATTTGAGGTGTTACGACACACTCTCTGCGAGCTCTGGGGCATCTTGGGCCTAACCTACAGCCTATAGGTAAATGATGTAAAGTAGGGATGGTGCCATCTAATGAACTAAGAGGAGATTTTGGGGGAAGATCTTTGCGAAAGCTCGGTGCGCTATCTAACAGCGCTTGAGTGTAGGGATGAAACGCGCGTTTTCTTAATTGCTTTAAATCACCACTTTCGACTGTTTGCCCACAATATAAAACGGTCATATAACTGGCCATGCTGGATATAGCTAATAAATCGTGGCTAACAAACAAAACGCTCATACTTTTTACTTGATTGACTCTACTGAGTAACTTCAATATTTGTGTCTTGGAGGTAACTTCCATACCTTTGGTAGGATCATCAGCAATAATTAATTTAGGCTCAGATGCCAATGCCATCGCAATCATGAATTTCTGTACCACATCGTTGGCAATTTGATGAGGGTAACTACTAAGGCATAGTAGATGATTTTTAATGCCTACTTTATGTAGCAGTTTTATCGCTAATGCTTGTTTTTCGTGATTACGCTGCCAAAACCAGGTTTTAGTTAATTTGTCAGTGGGAAGCATTTCTTTTAGCTGTTGGCCTAACGTTAATGAGGGATCGAGTGACTCGACAGGGTTTTGAAAGATCACCGAGATATCTTTACTAATGAGCTTACGCCGTGCTTTGGCAGACATCTTTAATAAGCTTTTTCCTTTCCATGTCATACGGTCGGCAGTAATTCGCCAGCGTTGAGGTAGTGCCCCAACAATCGCTTTGACGATCAAACTTTTACCCGATCCTGACTCACCGACTAAGGCATGAATTTGACCTTCATGGATCACCATGTTGATTTTATCAAGCGCCTTAACCCATCCTCCAGATATATCAATTTCTAAGGTTAGGTTTTTGATATCAAGCAAGACCATTAATGTAATAACCTATTTCTGAGCGCAGAGCGCAGCCCATCGCCTACTAAATTGATAGAAATCATCATCAAAAAAAGCGCTCCACCGGGCAGGGCAATCGTCCAAGGTGCAATGTAAACAACCTCAATACCTTCCAAAAGCATTGCTCCTAATTCCGAAGACGGGGCTTGGGCACCTAACTTGAGAAATCCCAAAGCGCTAATGTCTAAAATAGAGATTGATAGTGCTAAGGTGGCTTGTACCACTAACATCTCACCCATATTCGGTAATATGGAGTGGACAAATAATTGGGTTTTACTGGCCCCGTCGAGTTTGGCGGCCATAATATATTCTTTTGACAATTCATGTCTTACAAAGTCCCGGGTCTGGTGAACAAATTGAGGTATCAGGGCGAGTGCTATGGCCCACATGCTATTGACTAATCCTGGACCTAAAATAGCTATAATAATAATAGCAATAAGCAACGTTGGAATTGCCTGAATGGAATCTAAAGTATGATTAAGAAAACTTGAACGAAACCCTCTACTCATTCCCGCTAGTGCTCCTAATCCCACACCCAGAAGCATGGCGATCATAACTAAAAATAAACTAATACCAAAAGTCATTCTGCAGCCATAGATAATTCGAGATAATAAATCACGGCCCAAGGCATCAGTGCCAAATACATGGCTGATACCACCATTGGGATCCCAAGCAGGTGGTATCAGCAAATCGCCTATTTGTTGCATATTCGGGTCAAAGGGCGCTAATAATGGGCAAAAGACAGTAATGATCAGAAAAAAAACGAAACAAAAAAGCCCTGCGACAGCGATATGATTATTTTTAAATTCCATCCAAGTGTATTGAAGCGGAGAGGGATGATGCTCTTCCTGATACAAACTAGATTGCGGCACGTTCAGCCCTTCTGCGTCTTGGGTCGGTTAGACGAATAATTAGATCAATTGACATAGTGAAAATAACCACCAAAACCGATACGGCTAACATTCCTGCCCTTATCGCGGGATAATCTTGTTGATAAATAGCTTGAATAAGCCAATTGCCTATACCAGGCCAAGAAAATATACTTTCTACTATCATTGCGTTGGTTAACAAAGTGGGAAATTGCATGGCTAATAATGGAAAAATAGGTATTAGCGCATTTCTGACACCATGGCGCATGAGCACTTGTCTTGGTGTTAACCCTCTGGCGTAAGCCGCCAAGATAAACTCGCTATTTAAAGTTTCGATTACCGAACGTCTGGTAATCCGAAATATCATCGTTGTAGTGACAACCGCAATCGATACAGTTGGTAAAATGAGATGTCTTAAAGCACTAATGAGTGCGGCTTGTTTATCGATAGAATCAGATAATAAAATATCAATTAAAATGAAATCTGTGATGCTAGGGATTTCAAATAATAAACTTATACGCCCTGATAGTGGAAACCATCCTAGTTGCAAAGAAAATACTAGGATCATGATTAAGGCCAGCCAGAATACAGGTATTGAATAACCCAATAAGCTCACCGATAGCAAGCTGTAATCGGTGAGTTTATGATGTCGCAACGCAGCTAAAAAACCTAAGGGTAAGCCAATAAAAAAAGACAGAATAAGAGCATAGGCACTCAGCTCTATACTGGCAGGAAGGTAACGGCCAACATCTTCATAAAGCGGTGAACCCGAATTGAAACTTATTCCCCAGTTACCGGCAAATAGCTCACCCATGTAATACCAATATTGAACAAATATATTGTCATCTACAGAGTACTTCATTTGACTATTTTGCAGTTCCGTCAAATCATTAAACCGTAAACCTGTAAGATTTTCCAAGGCTTGCCCAGGAAATAAATACGCTAGGAGGAAAGATAGTAAGCTTAGGATAAAAAGTGTAACAAGAACAAGATTTGCATAACGCAATAATACATTAGCCATTAGAGTTTTTTGACTCCACCAAATCGCACACCGCCATAGGGGTTAATGACTAGCCCGTCCAAATTCTTTCTATGAGCTTGGTACCGAGATGCATGAGCTATGGGGATCAAAGGCAGTTGTTCGGCCAGAAGTTCATTGGCTTTGCCATAAAAATAGGTCCGTTCGCTGATGTCGGTGTACTCTAAAGCTTTATTAATCAATAAGTCATATTCATCTGAGCACCACATTGCCCTGTTAGTACCAGATTTAATGGCCGAGCACGATAAAAGTGGGCGGTAAAAATTATCTGGGTCGCCGTTGTCTGCTGACCAACCAATTAAAACAGAGTCATGTAGCCCTTCGGTTAAACGCTCTCTGAATGTTGTCCATTCGTAACTGATAATATTCACCTGTATGCCGACATCTTGCAGATAGGCTTGGATTAGTTCAGCCATTTTCATGGCATTCGGATTGTACGGTCGTTGTACAGGCATCGCCCAGACCGTCATAGAAAAGTCTTCTGGAACGCCTTGTTCACGCAATAAATTCTTTGCAGCAACGGGATTGTAACTATGAGGCCGCACATCAGCTTGAAATGCCCAAGATGTGCGAGGAACAATGTTTTTTGCTACAACGGCGCTATTAAAATAAATAGCTTCAATCAAGGCATTTTTATCAATTGCCATGCCTAAGGCTCTACGCACTAGTGGATTATCAAATGGTGGTTTGGATGTATTAAACGCCCAAAACCCTACGTTTAGGCCTGGCTTTTCATCTAATACTAAATCTTCTTGCTGACGTATCACTTCCAGCTCACTGTGAGCGGGTAAAGCAATAGCATCACATTCGGCGGTCAGTAGTTTAGCGAGTCTCAGCGAGCTAGAAGGAGTGATATCAAATATCAGTTTGTCAGTTAACTCTATATGGCGCCAGTACTCTGGATGTTTCGTATAGCGTATGTAACGGTCTTGGCGGTAGCTAGCTAATTGATAAGGCCCAGTACCAATTGGCTTATAATCTATGAGCTCTTTTTGGTTGCGTAATATCAACTTATCAGCGTACTCTGCAGATAATATCACAGCAAAATCTGTGGCAAAGTTAGCTAAAAAGGAGCTTTCTGGTCTATTCAATGTGATTTCTACTCGATAACCATTTATGCGATTAACTTGTGTTATCAAGCCGCGAAGGTTTAGGCTATCAGTATATGGATACCTTCCACCAGATATCTCGTGATAGGGGTGATCAACCAGTCGCCAACGATTAATACTAAACAACACGTCTTCGGCGTTAAAAAACCGGGTTGGCTCAAAAGTGTCGGTTTTGTGAAAAGAAACATCTTGTCTTAGCTGAAAAGTATAAGTTTTACCATCATCACTGACCAGCCAACTGGTAGCAAGCGCGGGTACAATATCACCTGTCACCGGGTCAAAATCAATTAATCGATCATAAATTTGGTGGGATGAAGCATCAACCGTTGTTCCTGATGTATCCAATTGTGGATTAAAGTTGGCCGGGCTTCCTTCTGAGCAATAAACAATACCATTAGGATCCGTCTTCGATTGAAGAAGTGCATCGCAGGCGCACAAAAATGTACTCGCCAGAACAATCAAAGTTGTTTTGAACCAAATATGTTTATTGGGTTTTTCTAGAATATTCACGTCTCTAGCTTAATCCATATCTTCATTAGTTTGCTCTAACAAATTATACTTTTTCAAATAACCACGTAATTGATGGTAAGTTAACCCGAGTTTCTCTGCAGTCTTTTTTTGATTAAATTGACTTTCGCTTAATGCTTGATTGATTAAATCTATTTCAAACTCTTGAGAAAGTTCTTTTAAATCAACAGGAAATTCAAAGGCTGAGCTTGTTTTTGACTCAGTTAAAGTTTGGTCTCTCGGCAAAGTTTCAGCCGATGTAACAGCGGAAGTAACAACCTCTGGTTGGATAATTCTATCCTGAGTTTTGATCCTTTTTTGTGGTCGATAAATCGATTCAAAGGGATCCAACACAATATTATGTACAGGTAAGTTAGGATTGTTACTGCGATAAACGGCTCGCTCCACTACATTTTTTAATTCACGAATGTTACCTGGCCAGTGATAATCCAATAAAATACGTTTAGCTTTTTCTGTAAAACCACTGAATAGTTCCATTTCAAGCTCTCTGGCCATATTGATAGCAAAGTTTTCGGCTAACATCATGATGTCCTCTCTGCGTTCGCGAAGAGGGGGCAGGGTGATAACGTCAAATGCTAATCTGTCCAGCAAATCTGCTCTAAATTCACCTGAGTCCGCTAAAGCAGGTAAATCTTCATTCGTGGCTGCAACTATTCGAACATCGACCTTCACACTGCGAGAGCCGCCTACACGTTCAAATTCACCGTATTCAATCACTCGAAGAAGCTTCTCTTGGACCATGCCAGATGTATTGGACAACTCATCTAAAAATAAGGTGCCGTTATCTGCAGTTTCGAATCGCCCCTCTCGGCGTTTAGCTGCGCCAGTAAAAGCACCTGCTTCATATCCAAATAATTCACTTTCTAACAAACTTTCATTTAAAGCTGCGCAATTGAGAGTCAGATAGGTTTGTTCCCAACGCTTTGACAAAAAATGCATGCGGGCTGCTACCAGTTCTTTACCTGTGCCCCTTTCGCCAATAATTAAAACGGGTTTATTTAAAGGTGCAATTTGTGAAATTTGCTCTAACACTTCTAAAAAATTATTAGATTGACCTAGCATTTTATCTTGTTGGCGAAAGCGGCTCATCAATATCCTCAAAAAGTGGTCTAAACGACTAACTAATAGTCTGCTTACTAATTATTGTAGATCTCAGCGTGCGGTGTGTAAATTAATATTTGTTTAAAATCAATAATTTAGTTAAATCATTATGTTGGCCTATAAATTGAATAGAACTTAGCAAGAACTTGGTAAAAAAAACCAATAACCCTGTTAAGTAGCAGTATTTAACTAACATTTGATAAAAGAGGTAAAAACTATGGGTATCTTCTCGCGTTTCACAGACATAGTGAACTCAAATATTAATTCCATTTTAGATAAGGCCGAAGATCCTGAAAAGATGGTACGTTTAATTATTCAAGAAATGGAAGACACACTGGTTGAAGTGCGCTCTGCTTCAGCAAAGACATTGGCTAGTAAAAAAGAAATTTGCTCGCAAATCGGTAAAATGCAAAACGAAGCCAAGGATTGGACATCGAAAGCAGAATTAGCTATCAGTAAAGATAGAGAAGATTTAGCCCGTGCAGCGCTGCATGAAAAGAAAAAGTGTGACGAACATGGCAGTGCTCTGTCACACGAACTTAAGGGTGTAGATGAGCAAATTACAAAATTGCAGAGTGAAGTAGGCCAGCTACAAGACAAATTAGCAGATGCTAAGACACGTCAAAAAGCCATTCTGTTACGTCAAAAAACAGTCAGCTCAAGGCTTGAAGTAAAGAAAACTTTAGACAGTGGCAAAGTCGATGCTGCGATGGGCCGATTTGAACAATACGAGCGCAAAATTGATGATTTAGAGTCACAAGTCGATGCTTACGATTTAGGTAAGAAGACCTTAGCTGATGAATTTGCTGAACTTGAGTCAGATGATGAAATTGATGACGAACTGGCGGAATTGAAGAAAAAAATGCAAAGTAAATCTACGGTCGGTGAAAAGTAAGATAGAAATGGTCAGTAGATACTGGCAAAAAGGAGATGAATTGTGGAAGACGTGGTTGGAATTATAGTAGCACCTATCGTTATTTTTATGATATTTGTCGCTCCGATATGGCTGATAATGCATTATCGGAGCAAAAAACAAATGAATCAGGGACTGACTGAAGCTGAATATGGCACATTACAGGAATTAGCTGACAGAGCAGAAAAAATGGCAGATCGCATTCATACATTAGAGTCAATTTTGGATGCAGAGGCGCCAGAGTGGAGGAATAAAGTATGAAAACTTTTGGCAGCTTACACAGAGACCCCAGTAAAGGAAAAATTGCAGGGGTGTGTGCTGGTATAGCCGAATACTTTGGCATGGAAATATGGTTAGTGAGAATTCTAACGCTAACTGGATTTTTTTTGTTGGCACCGCCATTTTTCTTTGTAGGTTATATTGCTGCGTGGTTTATTTTAGAAAAAAAACCACGGGGCTTGGCAGCTAGATCAAGAGATGAATGGTCTGCAACTAGAAGCCACCACGATAAAGTTCAAGGCAAGGGATGGCATAATTTGTCTGAGGATGAATCAGAAAAAGTAGTGGTGAAATCTAAAGTTTGGCAAGCAGGCGAACCGCCTAAACAGGCTTTTATCGATATCAAACAACGTTTTGAAAAAAATGAAATTAGACTTAGAAAAATGGAGACTTATGTGACTTCAACTGAGTTTCAACTCAATCGAGAGTTAAGCAAGTTATAATCTAATGTTTAGAGGGCTGCCTTAATATCAGCCCTAAGTTTTTTGTGCATTTAATTACATAAGGTTGATATCATTTTAATGCAGACTTCCTTGCTCCAACATCCTAATATTCTCCACACCAAACAAAAGCTGAAGTTAACTGCGGCAAGATTAGTTAATCATCATGTCAACTTGGCAGTGACTGGACTCAGTGGCAGCGGCAAAACCACGTTCATTACATCTTTAGTCAACCAACTTATTGAAGCAAACGAAGCGGCACACCTCCCTTTTTTTTCAGTGGTCAGAGAGTCGCGATTGATTGGTGTAAAACGAGATATCCAACCCAACTTGAGTTTTAGTCGTTTTGCATACGAAGAGGCCATGGCCAAGCTTACCCAGACCTTACCCGAATGGCCTGCGTCGACAAAAGGTATTTCGCAGGTAAGGCTAAAAATAAAGTATAAAAAAAGTAAGGGGATGAGTAAATATCTGACCGAAGACGCAACTCTAACTCTAGACATCACCGACTACCCCGGAGAATGGCTGCTTGATTTGCCGCTACTCGATATGGATTATGCTCATTGGTCTAAGCATTGTCAGGGAGAACTCTGCGACCCAATTAGGCATGACTTAGCGGCTCCGTTTTTTAGCGCAGTGGCAAATTTAGATTTAAATGCCAAAGGCGATGAATTAGCACTACAAAAAGTCTCTGATTTATATACCCAGTACTTAATTGATTGCCAAAGTAATGGTTATCAATTATTGCAGCCCGGTCGATTTATTTTACCAGGGGAGTTGTCTGGTGCTCCGGTTTTACATTTTTTTCCTATTACAGATTTGCAACTTGAACAGCAGGGAATTGACCTTAATAAACCACTAAAAGATAGTAATGTTGAGTTATTGTGTCAGCGTTTCAAACATTATAAAACCGAAGTAGTGCAACCCTTTTATAAAAACCATTTTAAAGGTTTCGATCGACAAGTTGTTTTAGTTGATTGTTTATCTGCGTTAAATCGTGGTTTTCATAGCTATCAAGACCTACAAAAAGCGTTAAACTGGCTAATGGGGAGTTTTCAATACGGATCTTCCAATATACTGAATCGTTTGTTTAAACCTAAAATTGATAAGTTAGTATTTGCCGCTAGTAAGGCTGATCATATTACACCTGATCAGCAAACTAATTTAGTCAAGTTGTTGGAAAGTATGCTGCATAGTGCCAGGAAACAAATCCAGTTTGATGGCGTGAGTACCGAGTCAACTGCTGTGTCTGCTATTCGCGCTTCAAAGTCAGGTCTTAGTCAGCACAATGGTGAAAGTATACCTGTACTGCAAGGGATAAATGATCAGGGCTCAGCTATTACCCTGTTTCCAGGAGAGGTACCACAAAGCTGCCCCGGTCCTGAATTCTGGAAACAACAAAAGTTTGAGTTTCCCAAACTATCTCCGCCCCTGTTGAATACGCAACATGTTTTGCCACATATCAGAATGGATCAAGTACTCGATTTTCTACTGGCGGATAAATTAATATGAAAAAACCTCCTTTATCCAATGAACAAAAACAGAATGATACAAACACATCTAAGGCAATCAAAAGTGCCCATTTTTTTAACACCCAAGACGAAGAAATACAGCCACAACCTTCAGTTAAACCAGCGTTTATTGTTACCAATTTTAATTCAATAGAGATGAGTGATGATCCAATCGATGATGCTAACCCATTAAAGGATTTGGAACAGTTAAGCATTAAAAAAAGGAGTAAAAAAGGGTTAATGTTTTTGTTTGCTGGTGTTTTGCTGGCAAGTTGTGCCGAGTTAGTCTTTTTTATTAATGTCATGGTTGAGCAAATGGATTGGTTAGCAGGTGTTTGGCTAGCCATTTTTTCAGTCCTTGGAATACTGGTTATGCGTCAAGTTTTTGTTGAATACAGGGGACTGAAACAACTCAAGCATCGGGATGATATTCGAACCCAATCTGAGCACATGGCCAATACGAGTGTTATTGGACTGGCTGAACAATATTGTTTAAAAATAGCCAAAAATCTTCCAAATAATTATCAACACTTGGTAGTAACTTGGCGAGAAAGCTTTGATCCTCATCACAGCGATAGTGAAGTGTTGTCTTTGTTTGAGCACTTAGTGTTAGCTCCTATTGATAAACTGGCCATGCAACAAGTTAGTAAAAATGCCTCGGCAGCAAGTGTGATGATAGCTGTAAGCCCGTTTGCCTTGTTAGACATGCTAATAGTTCTATGGCGAAACATTCGGATGTTGAACCAAGTCAGCGAAATATATGGTTTACATTTGGGTTATTGGGGCAGAGTTAAGCTAATTCGTAAAATATTCCACACTGTGATGTATGCAGGCGCTGCCGAAATTTTATCTGATGCTGGTAATTACGCATTAAGTGCTGGCCTCGCAGGCAAGTTATCAACTCGTATCGCGCAGGGTATGGGAGCTGGCGTGTTGACTGCCAGAATTGGTTTAAAGGCGATTAATGAATGTCGACCTTTACTTTGGATATCACAACCTAAACCGGGTTTGTCAGTTATCACTAAACAATTATTAGCGGATCTAAACTCACAATTAAAATAGTATTTTCACCCAGTTTAGATGGATTATATGCTATAAATTTTATAATCATTGTAAGCTTATATTTACAATTGAGTCACAAAACAAATACATGCCCTAGGCTTTTGATTTGGATAAGGACGAGTACAATTTCGTTACGTTACTTAATAAATTAATTGGATTGCATGTCAAAAAATACTCGTTATAAATCCCATGAAGCTGATGAGAATGGTCTGGTAAATTGGAGTGCGCAAGAAAATGAAATTTGGGCAGCGTTGTTACAAAAACAATGGGGCTTACTTGAAGGGCGGGCCTGTGACGAATATTTACATGGGCTTGAGTTGCTGAATTTATCTTCTGAACGTATTCCACAGCTAGCTGAAATTAACTCAGTTTTGATTAAAGCAACTGGATGGCAGGTAATACAAGTGCCCTCGTTGATCAATTTTGATGAATTCTTTCATTTATTAGCTAACAAACAATTCCCAGTCGCGACTTTTATCCGTTCAAATGAAGAGTTTGAGTATCTACAAGAACCCGATATTTTCCATGAGATATTTGGTCATTGTCCATTATTGACCAACCCCGCTTTTGCACACTTCACTCATACCTATGGAAAACTTGGCTATGCTGCGAGTAAAGAAGACAGAGCTTTTTTAGCTAGGTTGTATTGGTTTACTGTTGAGTTTGGTTTAGTTAATACTCCCGATGGTACTCGAATTTATGGTGGGGGTGTTCTGTCTTCTCCCGGTGAGACAATTCACGCGCTCGAATCAGATGATTGTGTACATATGCCAATGCAGCCATTAGACGCATTAAGAACGCCTTACCGTATCGACATTATGCAACCTATTTATTATGTATTGGACTCATTCGACTCCCTGTTTAATATTGCAGAAATGGATATTATGGATTTGGTTACGCAAGCCAAACATTTAGGGTTATATGCACCCAGGTTCCTGCCAAAAGAAAAACAAGCAAGTTGATAATTTTTTTAAATCTGTATGATTTTACAGCCCTCTCAAAAATAGTCTTATGAGATTGTAAAAACCGTCAACTAATAACACTGTCTTCGCTAAGCCAATTGTAATAATATCTTTACGCCAGCCCAAATTAGGCTGGCGTTTTCTTGTATTCAAAACGGGGTTGTAAATGCGCTTAGAAGTAAACTGCCAGGACCGTTTGGGCATTGCTCAAGATGTGTTAGATATATTGGTTGAGCATGAAATCGATTTGCGGGGAATTGAGATTGATGAATTAGGAAAAATTTTTTTAAACTTTCCCAATATTGAGTTTGCAGATTTTCAACATTTGATGCCTAAGATACGCAAAATCGAAGGTATTGAAGATGTAAAAACCACACCTTTTATGCCCCTAGAGCGCGAACAATATCAGCTGAAAGCGTTGTTGAAGACTTTGCCAGATCCGGTTTTTTCGGTGGATACTAAAGGCAAAATCATCATGATTAATGATGCGGTTGTCTCAAGTCTAGAAGTACCTAAAAATCAAATTATTGGTGGTGATATTGCAGAACTTCTTAAAGGGTTTAACGTCATTCGCTGGTTAGAAGGTAAAAATCCCCAAGCACAAGCACAAAGAATTCGATTTTTAGAACAAGATTACTTGCTTGATATGTTACCTGTTATGGTACCTGACTCCGATGGGGCTGATATAGTCGCAGGGGCAGTATTTATGCTGAAATCTGAGCTTAGGTTAGGACAACAACTCACTGTTTTTCATAAGGCGAGCATAGATAGTTTTATCTCTATCCAAGCGGATAGTAAAGCGATGAAAATCGTGCTGAAAGAAGCTAAGCGAATAGCCGAATTAGAAGGACCAATCATTATTTTCGGTGAAACCGGCACCGGTAAAGAAATGCTTGCCAAGGCGTGCCATGAGGCAAGTAGGCGCAATGAGGAGGCATTTTTATCTTTAAACTGTGCGTCTTTGCCTGATAATGTGGCTGAGTCCGAGTTATTTGGTCATGCAGCAGGAATTGATGGGCACACTGACAGTAAAGTGGGTTTGTTAGAGTTAGCGCAAGGAGGCACTCTGTTTCTAGACGAGGTGGGTGATATGTCTGCACAGCTTCAAATAAAGTTTTTGCGGGTATTACAAAATAGAAGTTACCACAGAATTGGCGATGAGAAACCTTTGCAGTTCGACGTTCGGTTAATTTGTACTACTCAAAAAGACTTAGGTAAATTAATGCAAGAAGGACAATTTAGAGAAGACCTGTTTTATCGTTTAAATATGTTGAGTTTGGTTTTACCTCCATTAAGAGAACGTAAATCAGATATTATTGCGTTAGCTGAGCGATTCATCAAACAACATAGTGTTAAATTGGGTCGAAAGGCACCTAAGATGAATAAGGCTTGTGTCGATTACCTACAAACTTATCCGTGGCCTGGCAACGTGCGTCAACTTGAAAATGCGCTATATCGAGCAGTTTCATTATTAGAAGGCAACGAACTAGAAAAAGAAAATATTCAACTGCCGTCATGCTCTGCAACTGTCAGTTTTGTTTCTGAAGAGTTTGCAGGTAGTTTAGACGATGAAGTTAAACGTTTTGAAAAAGACATTTTAATACGTTTATACCCGAGTTACCCGAGTACTAGACAGTTAGCTAAAAAATTAGGTTTAAGTCACACCGCAATAGCTAATAAATTGCGTGACTACGGAATTAACAAAAAAACGGTAAAAATAGTGTAAATAACTTTTTTATAAATATTAATTGGCACGGTGGTTGTGCCAATTATTTGAAGTCACTCGGATGCATGTTAATGGAAGTAAGACGAAAGTAAATACAACAGAAGTTTTTAGTTTACTGAGCCAAGTACAAATCGTCATAACAGAAAAAAAATTTTTATCCTAAAATCCAGTAATGCTAAATAGCAGGTCTATTATAGGTTTTTAATGGGTAATTCAGTGGTGTTTTTAACTTGTTTAAGTGCAAACGTTGAACTTAAATGGTCGACTAATGGCAGATTTGTTAATTTAGTTTTAAGTAAATGTTCGTATTCCTCGATACTTTCGACAATAACTTTCAACAAATAATCCTTATCTCCACTAGTAGTATGACATTCAACTATTGATTCAATGTTTTGAACCGCTTTTTCAAAGTCATTTAATGACTCTCCGTCATGATTTTTTAAGGTGACATAAATGAAAACTGACACACCCAGATTTAACTTTTTATTATCCAGCAATGTCACTTTCTGAAGAATAACCTTCTCAGCTTCGAGTCGTTTAACTCTTCGCCAACACGGCGTGTGTGACAAACCCACTTTCTGACTTAAATCAGCCATCGAAACGGTTGCGTCTTTTTGCATGACCCGCAAAATTTCTCGATCGAATTTATCTAGTTTCATAAATTTGTTTTATTTTATTGAGAGTATTTAATTGGCTGATAGCATGATGAAAGTTTAATTCTTTTTCAAGACAAAAAAGAGGATATTTATCCTAGTGACACAATTCATCTGTGATTTTTTAGTTTAACTAGTTTCACTGCACAATAAAGTCGCAAAAGATGTCCTACATCTTCTGGGATATGATCACCAAGTTAGAACATTTAAAGGGTGAGTGAGATGTCGGTTTTTGAGCATAGTGAATTTGATGGGCACGAACATGTGTCTTTTTATCAAGATAAAAAAAGTGGGTTAAAAGCAATCATTGCTGTGCATAATTCAAATCTAGGCAATGCCCTAGGGGGGTGTCGTATGTGGCCATATGCTAGTGATGAAGAAGCACTGCGAGACGTATTAAGATTGTCCAAGGGCATGACTTATAAAGCCGCGATGGCTGGGCTTAAACAGGGGGGCGGCAAGGCTGTTATTATTGGCAATCCTCGAACTGAAAAATCACCAGAAAAAATGTTTGCTATGGGTAAGTTCATTGATAGTTTATCTGGGATATACATCAGTGCTGAAGATTCAGGTTTGACAGTTGCTGACTTGAAGTTAATGGGTAGACAAACCGCTCATGTGGCAGGTATTCATGCCAAATATCATATTAATTCTGAACCAGCTGACGGAAATCCAGCTCCTTCAACAGCTTATGGCGTGTATGTTGGTCTTAAAACAACGGTAGAGCATGCGATGAACTCTGAGCTTAAAGGAGTAAGAGTCGCTATCCAAGGTCTCGGGCACGTTGGAATTCGCTTGGCGAAACATTTATATAAACAGGGGGCCAAGTTATATGTCAGCGATATCCATCCAGAAAATATTGAAAAAGCAGTCAGCGAGTTTTCTGCCACGGCAGTCAGCCCTGAAGATATTTTTGATTTAGATGTTGACGTATTTGCCCCTTGTGCAATGGGAGCCATTCTTGATGCCAAAAACATTGCGAGACTAAAAGTGAAAGTTATTGCTGGTGCAGCCAACAATCAGTTGGCTAAAGAAGAGTTTGGTCAGTTGTTAGCAGATAAAGGGATCTTGTATGCTCCAGATTATGTGATCAACGCTGGTGGAGTAATTGACATATATCACCAATCAATTTCTAGTTCAGATAAAGGTTTACGAGACCATATTGAAAAGATAAGCGATACACTATTAGAGATATACCGTCGCTCTCAGTCACAAGGAGTTGCGACTAATATTGTCGCTAATCAAATTGCTGAAGAACGATTTGGTTGATTTCTATACTTTGAATACATTTTCGAAAAAAATGTCGTGAAAAGGGTATTGCATCTGACATAAGCTTTGTTCATAATGCGCCCGCCTTAACGAGATGCAAAATTTTTGTTAAGGATTTTCAATGGTGACCTTTCGGTCCCCTCGCAATGATACTTTGTGAACCCGGTCAGACCTGGAAGGGAGCAGCCGCAGCAAACGACTCATGTGCCGAGGTGTGGCTGGAAGGGCACCACCACCACTAAATTCTTATCATATTGCTGACTTTAATTTCTTCTCTAAAATACTTTGATCCAAGAAGCTTATTGCCTGACCAATCGCGTTTACTGCATTCATTTCCATCTGTTGACGTTCACTTTGTGGTAAATAAAAGGACATGTCCACTTCAAATCTAATATATCGAGGAGGTATTTGGTTCAGTGCAAGGCAGCATAAATCAGCCAAATAATCTTCGTCCTTGGATTTATTCAGACCTAAGGCCTCAATTCGATCGAGTACTAAGTGTTCGTAATAGTTATGGACATCATCATCTAGCTTCATATCATTACCTAAAAGTATTATTTCATGGATCCAATATATACATTGTTGAGTGGTTTCGTCTAACAATTTAATTACCAAGCCTGTTCACAATAGTTAATGTTTTATCTTCATGACAGAAAAATTAGTAAAACAAAAATCTTTGGATAATAAAAGATAGATAACTTCTTTTTAATATAGGTGCTTTTTAATATAGGTGCTTTTTTAGTTATATGTTGTGCATTATGTTGCTATTCGGTGGTGTTTTTGACCCTATGTAATGATTCTGTTGGTTCTTGGATTAGAGGATCTCTCCCCTCATTTTAAAAGTCGTTTCAACGACTAAACTCTTAAAATATTTTGGTCCAAGGAGATATAAATGTTTATAAATTCAAAGTTGGCGAAGTCAATTCGTTTAGCTACAACATTTGGTATAGCATCCTCAGGGATGTTTGTGACTAATATTGTCATTGCTCAAAGTGCGAATGATACTGCTGATACACAAAAGATATCAGTTACTGGTTCGCATATTCTCCGTCCTTGTGCTGTGACTACAAGTCCAATTATGTTGATGGATTCCGAAGAAATAGCTTTCTTACAATAGCCAGAAATTGAAAAACCATTCGTATTTTACTTGGTACGGTCCCTGGAGATGGAGCGAATGCTAATAATGGTTCAGAGGGTGCAGCAACCATTAATCTTCGCGGTTTAGATACTGAAATAACTTTAGTCTTGATGAATGGCCGCCGTATGGAGCCATTTAACATTAATGGTCAAGTAGACACTGCCACTATATCTACAGCATTAATTGACCGTGTTGATGTGGTAACTGGTGGTGCCTAAGCTGTATACGGCTCTGACCCGGTTGCTGGTGCAGTCAATTTTATTCTTAATGAGAATTTCCAAGGCGTTGCTTTAGAGTATAACCACACTCAGACTGGCGATAGTGATGGAGACAGTGACAACATTTCTTTGACTATAGGTTCAAATCTGGATGATGACCGCGGTAATATCGCAATGTAATTAAGTTGGATGAATCGTGAGCAAATTTTATTAGGTGACAGGCTTTTAGGTCTCTTAGGAATTGATACTGACACGGGTGCCGGTCGGTACAGTTTCTAGCTGGAGAGCCGCCGATACCTCTAATTGGTGGTTGTGGCGGACCCAATGTGTTGGAGGATGATGGTTCTAACACGTTTAACGTAGAAAATACTTTCCCGAGCAGCTACGATGTTCTAGGACGTGAATATACACTTGGTGTCAAAGCACAATTTTAATGTGAACTTATCGCAAATATTAAAAGCTTAAAAAGAGACAATTTGGCCCTTTATTGGATTTGTTCAGAGGGACTGACACATCAAGTAAGATAAACGTGAATAATCAATAAACCATTTAAAAAAAAGAATTTCACATGAAGAAAAATATTTAAAGAAAGGCTGTATCGCCCTTGCAAAAAGGTGAAATGAAATTTAATTTTATAAATTCACAAGCTTACAGCTATTTGCTGCACATATTTTTTAGAACGATGAAGGCCAGTAAGACAACTTACTGCTATTATTATCAAAATGGTCAATGTCATTAAAGATGTAATGTGTTTAAAGACGATATTGAAACCTGTGTATCAGTAGGCAAAATTAATAAATCGGCGCATTTAGATTATTTTATGTTGATGGAGATATGACACGGGATTTGAGGCTTGAGAAGCCGTCAGTGAATTATTGTTTTTTGTTGATGTAATTATGATGAATAGTATCTACGTCACAAAAATAATTTATTCATAGCTTTATAGTAGATTTACTGTCAACTTTTCTGGCTGTAAGGTTTTGCTTAGAACTGCGGTGTAAGTTTAAACTTTTAAATCGACCTCCGTAGTTTAGTGTTAATTTGTATGTTGATATGATTAGTTTATGAACATTGATTGGCTGATTGTAATAAATTCCGTCTTAATAGGTGTAGTTTCTTGACAATTTACTTACATACGTGTGAATATTCTTAGGTCTTAGTCTTTATATTTATAAATTCGAAGCCCCTTAAACAACAGAGCTTTATAGCCCCTTGTCAACGAAGTATATGGCTTGACGAGGATTTAAAACAAAAAAAATTGGTTGGGAATTATGTCCAAAATGAGCCAGAGAAACCTTATTGCTTCTGCCGTCGTTGGTGCGATAGCACTCGGCAGCAGCGCCGTTGTCTCTGCAGATCCGTTAAACGAGCTTCACAAAGAAGAAGCTAAAATTCATGCGGCTGCAGCGAAATCCCAAAAGAAAATAAATAATCTGTACGAACAGTCACAGGAATTGTTTATTGAGTATCGCGGAGTAGTTGACGAAACAGAAAATCTGAAAGTCTACAATGACTACGTAGCTACATTGGTTGCAGATCAACAACGTAGCGTCGATTCATTACAAACACAGATTGATGGTATCGATGGCGTTAAACGTGGTGTAGTTCCGCTAATGTTTAGAATGATCGATAGTCTTGAGAAATTCATTAATCTTGATATTCCAATTAATCTGGAAGAGCGTAAAGAGCGTGTAGAACGCCTACGTGATGTTATGGCTAATTCAAATGTCACAACTTCTGAACAGTTCCGTCAAGTAATTGAAGCGTATCAAGTTGAAAATCAATACGGTACCAACATTCGAGCTTATCAAGGTAAGCTGGATTACGAAGGAACTAAAATTACGGTAGAGTTTTTCAATCTTGGTAGAACAGCTCTCTTAGCTTTGTCACTTGATCAAAAGAGTGCTTGGGTTTGGGACAATGATGCTAGGGCTTGGGAAGAGCTGGGTGCTGAATATATTAATCCAGTTGTAATAGCTGTGCGTATGGCGAACAAACTATTGCCTGCTGATCTTCTTAAACTACCAATCAAAGCTGCGGAGTAATATTGATGAAAACTGTATTTAAATCCATATTAGCTGCTGTGTCTATTACATTATTAGCCTCTTCAGCACAAGCAGCAACTTCTTTAGAAGAGCTTCTTGACGAAGTTAAAAAGAGCCGTGTATCAGAAGCACGTATTAATAAAGAACGTGAAGCGGAATTTCAGTCAGCTCGTTCTGACAAACAAGCTTTAGTAAGAAAGGCTCAAGCCGATCTCAAAGCTGAAACATCTCGTGGCGACAGGTTACAAAAAGCATTTGCCGATAACGAAGTAAGATTAGCCGAGAAAGAAGTTGAGTTGATAACTGCCACAGGTACGTTAGGTGAAATGTTTGGCGTAGTTCGTCAAGCATCTGCCGAAGCTTATGGCCAAATTTCTACTTCAATTGTAAGTGCTGAATTCCCAGGGCGTGGTGCGTTTTTAAAACGTATGTCTGAAGAAGCTAAAGGACTTCCTAACATTAAAGAGTTAGAAGATCTTTGGTTTGCACTACAGACTGAAATGACTGAGTCAGGACAAGTTTCACGCTTTACAACTGATGTCGTAAACTTAGACGGTGGTTCTCAGCAACAAGAAGTAGTGCGTATTGGTACATTTAACCTAATCGGTGAGCAAGGTTACTTAGTTTACGATGACCAAAATGAAATGGTTCAACCTCTTGGTCGTCAACCTGATTCATATCTAGTTGATTCTGCTAATGCACTACAAGCAGCGACTTCAGGACTTGTTCCATTCTATGCGGATCCTTCAAAGGGCGGTATCCTTAGCTTGTTGAAAGAAAAAGCAACAATGATGGAACGTTATCATGCTGGTGGTACTGTTGGTTATACCATTACAGTAATGTTAATCATTGGTCTAATAATAGGCTTGTATAAAGTGATTACACTCACATTAGTAGGTGCGAAAATGAAAACGCAACTTAAAAATGTGTCTAACCCTTCTAGTGGAAATCCACTTGGTCGTATTTTGCAAGTTTATACAGACAACAGATCTGCTGATACAGAAAGCTTAGAATTAAAGCTAGACGAAGCCATTTTGAAAGAGCTACCCAGAATTGAAAGCGGTATCAATATCATTAAGATCTTTGCTGCTATTGCTCCTCTACTAGGTCTGTTAGGTACCGTTATCGGTATGATTGCCACTTTCCAACAAATTACATTGTTCGGAACTGGTGACCCTAAATTGATGGCCGGTAGTATTTCAATGGCATTGGTAACAACTGCTTTAGGTATTATTGCTGCCTTACCATTATTATTGACTCACAGTATTGTTGCTGGGCGCAGTAAATCTATTGTGCATATCCTTGATGAGCAGACTGCGGGCATAATAGCTACGCATGCTGAGACGGAGAAAGCTTAAGATGTTATACCTGATAGAACTATGGGAGTCTGTCAGGGATTTTATTGCTGCTGGCGGTGACGTACTTTATGTTGTCGCAGTAGCGCTCTTTCTTATGTGGGCATTTATGATAGAGCGCTTTTGGTATTTAGCTTCAGTTTATCCAAAGTTGAGAGATGAGATTATTTCCAACTGGGATGCTCGAGAAGACACTACCTCATGGTATGCGCATAGAATCCGTGACACATGGATTTCACAAGCTTCAGAAGGCCTTGGTACAAGAATGTTATTAATTAAAACTCTTGTTGCTATGTGCCCTCTTATTGGTCTGTTGGGAACAGTTACCGGAATGATCGGTGTGTTCGAGACCATGGCTGCTCAGGGTACAAGTAACCCTCGTCTAATGGCTGCAGGGATTTCTATGGCTACTATTCCAACTATGGCTGGAATGGTTGCTGCTTTATCTGGTGTTTTCTTTAGCTCTCGTCTTGAAGCTAAAGTGAAAGTTGCTAGAGAAAAGTTAGTAGATGCCTTGCCCCATCATTAAAGAGAGGATCTTATGGGTCGTAAAGTTCGAGTAGAAGAAGATGCAACAATAGATATGACGCCTATGCTGGACATAGTTTTCATAATGTTGATCTTCTTTATTGTGACGACTGTTTTTGTAAAAGAAGCAGGTATTGAAGTTAATAAACCTAATGGATCACTTGCTGTGATGCCAAAAAATGCAAATATTTTCATCGCGGTTACCGAAGATGGAAAGGTTTGGATTGATAAACGCGAAGTTGAAGTGGACCTTGTCCGTTCAAATCTAGAACGTTTAATGGCAGAGCAGCCATCTGATGTAATCATAATTCAAGCTGATAAAGAAGCTGAGCATGGGCTTGTTGTTGAAGTCATGGATCAAATTAAAATGGCTGGTATTGATCGTATCTCAATTGCAACGGCAGGTAGTTAATATGGGTCGATTAATAGTTTCTATATTTATAGGTGGTGTAATAGCCTTCCTTCTTTTTGTTGTGATGGCAGAGTTAATTTCTAATACGGGAAGACCACCTGAAAAAAGTGGTGAAACGGTTGTTATTGATATTGTTATGGCAACGCCAGATGATTCTACACAACTAAGAAAACGAGTGCCGCCACCGCCACCGCCACCGCCCAAACAGCCTCCTAAAATAGAGCCTGTTGAACCTGATGTAGCGAAAGTCGATACAGATGGATTGAGCTTTAGTATGCCCAGTGTTGACGTTGGAGGTGCTTCAGTCAATATAGGTAGTGTAGGTGCAATGCGTGATGGAGATGCGACTCCAATCGTAAGAATTGAACCTAAATATCCGGTTCAAGCTGCACGTGATGGTAAAGAAGGTTGGGTTAAATTATCTTTTACTATCAATGAAGTAGGTGGAGTTGAAGACGTCACAGTGCTAGATGCGGATCCAAAACGTGTTTTTGACCGTGAAGCAAGACGTGCTTTGGGTAAATGGAAGTACAAGCCTAAAATTGAAGATGGTAAACCGATGAAGCAATTTGGCCTAACAGTGCAACTAGACTTTAAGTTGGATCAATCATAATGAAGAAACATCTAAAACATTTATATGTGGTTTCAGTGATTTCTGTTGCCGCTGTTATACCCACGACTGTTTATGCTCAGGTAGCTGCTCCCATTGCATGTGCTGATTATAAACGAGGTCCAACTAACATTCCTGGTCAAAAAGTAGGTAAAAAGGTTGGGAAAGCCTTAGAAGCCTACAACAATGATTTAATCGATGAAGCGTTAGAGATTCTGTATGAAATCGATACTTCTAATACATTTGACAGGGCCTTTACTGACAGATTTATTGGTAATCTGTTGGCTACTCAGAATGGTCAAGCAAAGAAATCAATTGAATATTTGCAACGAGCAGTGGCACCTAGCGAATTAAATGATTCTGAGCAGGTTGGTACAATCAAGCTGATTGCTGATTTAAGCCTTCAGGAAGAGCAGTATGATAGTGCCATTAAATACTATCAAGATTGGATGAAGGTTACTTGTAAAGAAGACTTTGATGTCTATTTTAGAATGGCCAACGCTTATTATCAGACTCAACAATTTGCTGAAATTATTATGCCTATCAACAAGGCAATAGCCTTAGCTGAAAAGCCTAATAAAACTGCCTATGCACTTAAAATGACTTCTTATTACAACCGCAAGATGTATAAAGAAACCATAGAAGTGCAGGAAGAAACAGTAAAGATATTTCCTGATGACAAAGGACAATGGACGCAACTCGGGTTTTTCTACATGCTTGTTGAAGATCACAAAAAAGCATTGTCTACATTTGAGATGGCTTACAATCAAGGTTTCTTGACTAAAGCTGCTGAGATTAAAGCGCTTAGCCAGTTATATTCAATGAATGACATACCTGTAAAAGCGGCTCAAATACTTGAGAAGCATATTAAGTCAGGCTTAGTTGATAAAGACGAAAGAATGCTCACTAGTGTTGCGTCATCATATCAACAAGCTAAAGAGTTTAAAGAAGCTGCTGACTTTTATGGGCAGTCTGCTTTGTTAGGTTCCGATCCTGATTTATATCAAAAGCAAGGCATGGTTTACTACGCTTTAGAGAGATATAGCGATGCTATTGCTGCGCTACAAAAGGCATTAGATGGCGGCTCGGATAAAGTTGGAGCCATTCATTTAGCTATGATGCAAGCAAACTTTGATAAAGGTGACTATAGGTCTGCTTATAAACATGTGCAGGAAGCAAAAAAGGACAGGTCTACCGCTCGAAATGCGAGGAGCTGGGAACCTTATATAAGGGAAAAGGCTAAAAACCGAAATATAAAACTTTAATTTAAAAAGCTCCCCTAGGGAGCTTTTTTTACGACACTATTTTATGACTTTAATAAAAATAGTGTTTTAAAACTCATTATAAAAATTTAACTTTATGTCAACGCTGAATAATTAATGCAATATTTCATATCAGTTTTTATTAGTGCTTTTCTGATTTTTCAAATACAACCCATTATTTCAAAAATTATATTACCTTGGTTTGGCGGTGGTGCGAGTGTTTGGACCACTTGTATGTTGTTCTTTCAATTCTTCTTATTAATAGGCTACTTATATGCTTATATTCTGACGAAAATATTGAAAGTGAAGCATCAGATTGTTGTACATTTGGTTTTCTTATTATGTGGTTTATTTTTGTTACCTTATAATATTTCTGATATTCAAAGTACACTTTCAAGTGGACCACCAACCTGGGCCGTTTTGAAGGTTTTGTTTATGGGTTTAGGATTTCCTTATTTAATATTATCAGCCAACACACCATTATTGCAGCATTGGTTCACCAGAGAAACGGATGGCGCTAATCCTTACAGGTTATATGCCATTTCAAACATAGGCTCATTTTTGGCTCTAGTGAGTTACCCAGTATTAATCGAACCTTTCATAACACTCGACTGGCAAGTTAAGTTGTGGTCCAGTATTTATTACCTATTTGTGCTGCTAGTTGCTTGCATATTTTTTATAGTTGTAAAGCAAAACAATAAAAATAGCCATTTTATCCCCGAACATATTATTAATCCTAAAGTCGGTTCTTTTAGACTTATATTATGGTTTATGTTGTCTGCATTAGGGGTGGTCTTGTTGGTGTCAACCACTAACGCCTTGACCCAAAATGTACCACCTGTGCCCTTTCTGTGGATCGCACCTTTAGCGATATATTTACTAACCTATGTGGTGACATTCAGTAATCTTGGCATCTACGTTAGATACTTATGGCTACCTTTCTTTATGCTTCTGTCATTTGTGGCCTTGCTAATTTATTTTATTGGTGGTCAATTTGACATCGTTACTCAGTTATTGATTTATCTGCTGATTTTATTGTGTGGCTGTATGATTTGTCATGGTGAATTGAATTCACTTAAACCCAAGCAGGGCAACACAACTTTGTTTTATTTGGTTTTATCTGGCGGCGGGGTGTTCGGTAGTTTTTTGGTGTCTTTTGTTGCTAAGAGTATGTTTGACGAGTTCTTAGAGTTTCCATTGGCGATTTTTAGTGTACTAATATTAGCGACTGCTTCCTTGTTGTGGAATAAACAAGATTTTCTTGCTGAAGCTAAACCCAATCTTGCTGGTGTTGTTAATAATCGCCATCTTTCAATATTAGCGACAGGTAGTGCAGTTGTTTCGTTGGTCTGGCTATTAGCTTTCAGCAAACTAAATAATCAATACCAGCAGTACGACATTGCTAAGGCACGAAATTTTTACGGGATACTTACAGTCAAAGATATAGCTGAGGGCAACGTTAACGAGAGAAGGTTAATAGATGGTACTACTTCACATGGTAGTCAATCTTTGCCTTTGTCTAAATCAGCTGTGCCGCTGAGTTATTATCGTCCAGGTACGGGTGTTCAGCTGGTTATAGAGCAGCTGTCTAGTGACAATAAATTACAAGTTGGTATCATTGGTCTAGGAGTAGGGGCTTTGGCAGCCTATGGCCAGCCTGGTGACGATTATACTTTTTATGAGCTCAACCCACTAGTTTCAGACTTTGCTCATAAATATTTTAGTTACTTGGACAGTTCAAAGGCTGAAGTTGAAGTCAAGTTAGGTGATGCTCGGGTGTCTTTGCAACATGAATTAGATTTAGGCCAAAATAACGGATTTGACTTGCTTATTATTGATGCCTTTTCAGGAGATTTAATTCCTACACATTTGATGACCCACGAAGCATTTTTATTGTATCAACAGCATACTAAGACCCAAGGTGTTTTGGCTTTACACATTTCCAATCGGCATTTGTCACTTTTGCCTGTCATCATACAGCACAGCATCACCTTAGATATGCAGGTTATGTTGTTTGAAACCCCCGGTAACGGTAACGAACATGATGCCCAGTGGGTTGTGTTAACAAATAATAGTCGAATAATTCAATCACCGAATTTAATTTATAGGCAATCCGTGATATCAAAGGAGCAATATAAAAAGGTATTGTGGACGGATGATTACTCAAGTTTGTTGCCTATTTTAAAGGCCCTAAATTAGAATTTTATTACGGATCGAATAAAATTTTCCGAAAACTAGTTTTTAAGGCCTGTTCGATTTGTTTTTTGCCACTCAAATTAAATTTTGTACAAATTTTCTGGTCCGAAAGATTTTGAAATAGTGCCGCCACCAATAATGTTTGCTCTGGTGTGTCTAATTGTGAGAAACAACTAACATTAATGATTAAGTATTCTTTTAGTAGGCGTTTGCAAGTAAAATAAGCCCGTTTACCAATGGCAAATTGTTTAAGAAGTTGCATGTTTTTAAACACTCCTAAATTTCTAGTTGGCTCAAATACTAGTATTTGTATAAGTAAACCTTCAGACATGAATTGAAATTTTTTGTCCATCTGATAAAGGAACTCCTGATAAAACGCTTCATGAATAGTGTCAGATGTTTCCACTGCCTCACCTGTTAAAGGTTTAATACAAATAGCGTTGTGCTCACCACTTGATACTTCCGGTTTTGCGCTGAGTTTAGCTAGGGTAAATTCACTGTTGTACCAAAACTTGATCATGTCAGTGTTGCAACCAAAAGACGTGGTTAAAAACTTAATATGTTGCTGTTTTGCTTGCTGCTCTACGTATTGAATTAGCTGTTTTCCAAATCCTTTGCGCTGATGTTCAGGGTCTATAGCAATTCTGCTAATACGCCATTGTTGAGCTAAAAGGAAAGAAGGTGCGTTATAGGTTGATGTTATATTTTGCGCAACTAAATGACCTTTTACACGTCTGCTACAATCAGCAATAGTATTCGCAAGTTCACTAAAGTAGTCGCCTCCCTCTTTGACTATTTGAGCCACACCAAGCAAAGTGATACCTCGGGTCAATATAAAAAACTCAATTTCAGGTGCGTCCAAGAAACGTTGCAAATCATCTTGGCTGGTTTGGTAGTGGGCGTTTATTAATAATCTAAACAAATCTGCTAGTAATTCTTTGTCGTGAAGCAATTGCACTTTTGATACGTGTCGGCAGTTAATCGGCTGGTTTACGGACTCAATGCTTTCAATATCTGATTGCATCTCCTGAAAAAAGGTATTAAACCAGAACCTTTCTAAAGTATCGTGTTTATACCATCGGATCGGTTGTAGCATATTGAATCTTTTGAAATTGGGCCTTAGTTGAGTAAGTTGCTTTATAAAGCGCATTTCAAAGCCACGACCGCTGCCTTCATATCCATGAACCGTTGAACTAAAAACAACTCTTGGAAACTTTTTCGCAAGTTTATTAAGTATATGTACAGGAATTGCAGAGGCTTCATCCACTAATAACAAATCGGGTAAACTTTCATCAGTTAACAATACATCTAGCGGTTTAAATGTTAATGAACTTGACTGATATTCGACACCATTTTTAGTGATTAAAGCATTAGATAACATGCGTTTATTATGATCAAATACCTGTTTGACACTATGAATTTGCGGAGCAGTCAAATATATGGTTTTACCCGACGTTTGCATTAATTTAGCCGCGGCTATTCCTAAAGCTGACGACTTACCTCGGCCTCTATCTGCGGTCAATATTAAAGGTCTATTAGTATGCCCTTCAGCCACTTTACAAATACTTTTTACAGCCGTATCTTGCTCGTAATAACGCTCTATTTCTAAATTATCATCTACAAAAGCTACCTCACCAGAAAATTTATCAGCAGATAATATAGCGACGCCACTATCTTCTCTAAAGCAAGATATCAGGTGTTGAATAAAGAAACTTTGGGGGCTTTTCTGTTGATAGCCATAAGAAATACGATTGTTTTGTTCGGGATCTGCATAATATGGCCATTCAGATAATTCTGGGCACAGAATAACCATCAAACCATCTGCTTTTACTGTGCCACTTAATGCCATAGCTGCGTTGGCTCTAAATCCACTAAAGCAGTTTAATACCAGCCACTCATACTCGTGACCTAATTTACTGCGGTAGTCTTTTACAGTTATAATTTCATTTTCATATTTAGTTTCAGTGTCACCGACCCATAAAATACTTTGTATATTGTTATCGTCTAATAAGGTAACCGCAGCGTTTCTGGTCCATTCTTCTTGGCCTTCTATGACTAACAATTGCCTATGACATAACTTTGACCGACGTTGTTCAAACCAATAGGATAGCTGCTTGGGTAAATTCACAAAAAATTCTTATTTAGCCATTTGAATATTGTTTGCTAGTGTAAGCAAACTTATTCAAGAATACGAATGTGGTTTTGCATAGTCAAAGTATTTACTCAGCTAAAAATTAAGTGATGATCTCATTTTACTTGATGAAGTAATTGCTTTACTAAAGTAAGCCAATTCAATTTTTTTATTAAGAGGATGATATTTTGGTGCTTAGATTCATTTTACTTATAAGTATAAATTTATTAGTGGCCTGTGGTTCATTCGCTGCAAGTAATCCTAATTATGTTGTGTTAGAAGAGAACGTTTTAGCAAATGAATTGAAAGAAACTTCCGGTCTATACTGTCCACAGATAGGTTCAGCTTTCACGATTAATGACTCTGGTAATAAGCCTATTATTTTCAAGATTGACTCTTCTGGGCAGATTATTGATAAAAAGCTGGTCTCTGCTAAGAATACAGACTGGGAGGCAATAACTGGAGATAGCCAATATTTTTATATCGGTGATGTAGGTAACAATAAAGGTGAGCGAAAGTTTGTGCAGATCCATATAGTACCTAAAAAAGTAACGCCTAAAAAAGACAGTGAAAGTAAAACCAATGACACGTCATTAAATTTATTTTATATCAATAATTCGATTAATAAAAACGAGTATCTAAATCATGATTACGACGCTGAAACGTTAATTAATTTGGATGACAGCTTGTTCTTATTTTCCAAGAGCTGGAATAGCGGCACGTTATTTATCTACCAACTCAATAAAATAGAGGCAACACAGTATATTGAACCTGTAAGTGAAATAATGGGATTGCCAGGTGTCATTACTGGTGGGGATTTTGATAGAAAAAATAATCAATTTATTTTGGTTGGTTATAAGTTAAATGGGATGGGTGGTTTTTCACCCTTTATGGCTATTATTAATAGAAATTTCAGCTTACATAAGTCATTCGTACTTTCAGGTTATGGGCAAGTTGAGGGTGTGTGCGTGGCTCCCAATGGTGAAGTATGGTTTACCCAAGAAAGTTCTTTTTTCTCAGATCATAAAATAGTAAAACTAAAACTAAAACTAACGTAATAAATACTATTTTGCTGTTACAAATGTCTATTCATCTATTGCGAAGCTTTATGCGCCTGTTACACTGCCTGCGTAAAATACGGCGTATATAACAAACCTGTATTTAGCAACCAAGGGGAGCCTTTTGGCTGAGATTTGAGAAACACTCATAACCCTTATACCTGATCCGGATAATGCCGGCGTAGGAATGGTCAGAGATTTCCCCCATTTACCTGCCGTACTACCGGATCTTTTCAACCTATAATGAAGAGATCCTTTTATATGATGATTAAGAAAACCCTTTTAGCCAGCTTAGTTGGCCTATCCTTACATGCAAATGCGAAAAACCTTGACGAACAGTCAGTAGAGAAAATAACCGTTACTTCCGATTTTCGTGACCAAGATATTCAATCTTTGGCTGCTAGTGTCAGTGTGTTTGGGCAACAAGATGTTGAATCACAACAAGCACAGCACATAGAAGAAATGCTTAATCTAGCGGCTAATTTAAATTATGCCAGTGGTGCTTCTCGTGGGCGTTTTATCCAAATAAGAGGCATAGGTGAACGCAGTCAGTTTGCAGAGCCGATCAATCCATCTGTCGGTTTTATCGTCGATGATTTTGATATGTCAGGTTTAGTCGGTATAGGTACTTTATTTGATGTCGAGCAGGTCGAAGTATTAAGAGGCCCTCAGGCTACTGAGTTTGGTGCAGGTGCCTTAGCAGGAGCGATAAAAATAAAAACTGTCGATGCTACAGGTGAACAAGAAGGTAAAGTGGAAGTATCTCTTGCTGAAAAAAATACTTGGAGCATGGGTTTAGCCTTCGGTGGCCAAATCACCGAAACGCTTTTTTATCGTGCTGCACTGCAACAGCATAAAAGTGACGGGTATATTGACAATATATATTTAAATACAAGTGACACCGACAATATTGATGAGCTCACTACCAGAGTGAAGCTTAAGTATCTTGCATCTGAACATTTAACCTTCGATTTAAACTATCAGTATTTCGATATTGATAATGGTTATGACGCATTTTCATTAGATAATGATCGTAATACTCGCTCGGACGAACCCGGTGTCGACCGCCAAGAAACTCACACATTGGGATTAAAGTCAGGAGCCGTTTTAGACTGGGGGCAGTTGGTTATATTGCTTAATACTACTTCCTCTGAGATGGAATACAGTTATGATGAAGATTGGACATTTGAAGGGTTTCATCCATTTGAGTATAAGTCTTTCGATCAATACTTAAGAGACAGAGACACGAATAGTTTTGAAATTAGGGCTGTCTCCAATACCAATAGCAACCTCTTCAATAACAAAACTAGTTGGGTGTTAGGTGCATATTATAAAGATGCAGAAGAAGATTTATTACGTAATTATACTTTCTCTGCCGGTCCTTTTAGTAGTGTCTATCAACAAACTAATTCAGCTGTTTATCTTCAAACAGACACCAAGTTGTCGGATTTTATGACTTTAAGGTTGGGTTTGCGAGGTGACAAGTTTGCTATAGATTATGTAGATAACAGTGGCTTTTCTGAATCTAATGATGAGACCGTATTAGGTGGAAAATTAGTATTAGATTATTCACTCGATAATGCAACCGTTTACGCGAGTGTATCGAGAGGGTATAAAGCTGGCGGGTTTAACCCCGATGAAAGAGTTGTCAATGAAAAACGCATTTTCCAACCAGAATTTAATTGGAACTACGAACTTGGTGTTAAAGGTAATTTTGTTGATAATGATGGATTTGTTCGATTAGCTGTATTCTATATGGACAGACAAGATACTCAAGTCAGTGATTTTGCAGTACAAAAGCGTGAAAATAACTCAACAGCATTTGTTGACGTTATTGGTAATGCCGATTCAGGTACCAATTATGGTTTAGAGCTAGAAACTGCGTTACAAGTAGCGGACAACGTCAACTTATCTGCAAGTTTTGGATGGTTAGATGCATCTTTTGGTGGATATACTTTAGCTGACGGCCAATTTGTAGCAAAACAAGAACAAGCTCAAGCGCCTAGATATACTACAAATATTGCTTCTGTTGTCGACATTATGGATAACTTGTCTTGGCGATTTGAAGTGAACGCAAAAGATGATTACCGTTTTTCTGACGGACATGACGAGATATCCCCTTCTTATGTGTTAGTTAACTCATCCATTCGTTATGACGTAAGCCAATGGTCATTGACACTTTGGACCAAAAACTTGTTAGATGAAGAATATTTAGTTCGTGGTTTTGGTGGTTTCAGTAACGACCCTAGAGATGAATACGAGACACCTGAACCTTACTTTCAGTTAGGTGATGGTCGTCAAGTGGGCATTACCGCACGGTATCAATTTTAAGTTAGGAGTTATTATGAAATTAGTCGCCGAGATATCCATGTATCCACTCAAAGAGCAATACATTGAGCCAATTCAAGAATTTATTGACCGTCTAAATACTTATGCGAGCATCAAAGTGTTAACCACTGCCACAAGCACAACGGTCAGTGGCGAGTATCTTCACACTATGCAGCTGTTAGCACAAGAAATGCAACGTAGTCATGAAAAAGTAGGGCAAGCGATATTTGTCTGTAAATTTTTAAACGGCGATAAAATGAGTACTGATATTTAATGGAAAATTTTTTAGCGCAATTAGCTGCTACATCCTTTTTGGAGGGGATTGCGGTTGTTTTAGCTGTGGCCTATGTGTGGCTGGCTGCTAGGCAAAACATATGGTGTTGGCCATGTGCTCTGGTAAGCACAGGGATTTATACATGGCTTTTTTGGAACGTGTCTTTACCTTTTCATACAGGACTCAATTTTTATTACTTAATTATGGCTGTTTATGGCTTGATAAAGTGGCGAGATAGCCATACCGATACTTTGTTTGTGCAGCGCTGGCCAATGTCCCAACATGTGATGTGTATTGCAGGACTAACCGTTGGGGCTCTAATATTAAGTCACTTTGCTAGTACTGTATTGGATGCAAACTATATATACCTAGATGCATTTATAACAGTTTTTAGTGTTTTCACAACCTTACTTGTGGCGCACAAAGTGCGAGAGAATTGGTTGTACTGGATAGTCATTAATCTTTTTGCGGCCTATCTTTACTTTGCTAACGATTTGGCTTTAACGGGAATATTATTTTTATGTTATACCGGTTTTGCTGTATATGGATTTATTCAATGGGGTATACAACCGATCACAGAAGAAGTCCAGGCTGAAGCCCTATGAACGTCTTAAAGACTATGCTGGAAAACGAGTTAAAATGTTTGGATTTTATACAGGCAGGCTTTCAACTTAAAGCTTTTAACGGGGGTACAATAAACAGTAGTTATCGTCTTGAAACATCCAACAACAGTTATTTTGTTAAAACGTTTGAGTCAGACAAAATAGCGTTGTTAGATCGAAAAGGGCTCTTCAATATTCAACTTGAATTAGCGAATAAGGGGCTTGCAGTTCAGCCAGTGTTCCTGTCGAAGTCAGGAAGTTTTCAAATTGACCAGTGGCTTGATATGCCAACACTAGATCAAGCTGATGTATCTAGCCTAATCATCACCAAGAACTTAGCATCTGCACTATCAAATTTACATAACACTAAGATAGCTGCCGCAGAATTAGATTTACCCAGCCAATGGCAACACTATATGAGTTTAATTGAAGATCCAGTTTCAGCTTCTGATCAACAAATAATAAACAATTATGCGGCTATATGGTATCAAGCCTGCTCAACTAAAGCTGTGTTTTGCCATAATGATTTGGCTTTATCCCATGTCACCTATGCTCGGCCTAGAAAAATTTTTGATTGGGAGTACTGTGCCATTTCTTGTCCTTATTTTGATTTGGCATCATGTATTGCGGTAAATGGTTTAAGCTCTACCGATGAATCTAGTTTATATGCATTTTATGCGCAGTATACTGAGCAACGAATATCAGAAGTGATTGCCAAGGCAACCATTATGAAACCTCTAGTAGAATTCACAAATAAGCTTTGGTATGAAGCTGTTCGTCAAGCAACTTAAGCCACCTTTTATACATATAGCTTATAAAACGTGCAGTTGTTCAACAGATATCAATAGTAAAAGCAAAATCACTTTACCTTTCGATTCCGGTCAGTATAATTCAATTCTTCAGCAGGGGTGTAGTTCCAATTGGTAGAACAGCGGTCTCCAAAACCGATGGTTGGGGGTTCGAATCCCTCCACCCCTGCCAAATTTCTCAATAGAGATATTTTTCATATTTGATTATTTTAAGCGGGATATTTTATTTAAAAGTCTCTCTTCAAAACGTTACTAATATAAATTAAATTCATGTTAATCTGTTGAAATGGAAAAGACTTCTCATCTTATATTAAGTGATTACCAACGCGCTATTTTGAATGAAATGGGCATAGCCTCGTGGCAGTTAGCGAGTGAAGAAGCAACTCAAGTAAAAGTCGTTAACCAACCTCTTGAAAATGTTAATACTTCATCTGTCGTCATTTCAAAAACCGATGCATTGGCCAAGTTAAAGCAACTTAAACTACAAACACAAGAATTTGAATCAACAGATTCGATTTTAGTGACATTTTCATCAAGTGATACTCATCTTCAAATATTTACCGATATACTTATCACTTTAGGCTTAGAGTCAAAGCCACAAAAACATATTTCAACCGAGCAACTGAGTCACTATTCAGGTTATCCGCTGAGTTGGACTCAAGGTGAAAAGGTTAGCATGAAAAGTAAGCAACTTATTACACCAGCTTTAGCTGAGTTATATCACCCAGAAACCAAAAAGCAACTTTGGCAACAATTACAAAGCGCTTTATCTCTTCAAAAACCAATTAAATAGCGGGCCTGCTAAGTGTGATGAAGTCAGAATTTTCCCCTTTAACTCCACAAAAGAGTAGCCCCTGTTTTGAACTGCATAAGCAAGGACAGTTTTCACCTTGGTCCCGTAAGATCTTTGAAGACTGTTTAACTAAACCCTATTTTGCTTTCTCACTCGACCAAGATAATCAACCATTAGGTTACTACATTGGTATGACAGTCCTAGACGAAGTGACTTTGATGGATATAGTGGTCAGCGCTGCGCATCAAGGTAAGGGGTTAGGTAAATCCTTGCTTCAACACTTTATGGCGCAATGCAACCAAAATAATATTCAACAAATTTGGCTTGAGGTACGCGAGTCTAATGCGACTGCCATCAAACTCTATGACAACGCAGGTTTTATTTTGGTCGAACAAAGAGTGAATTATTACCCTAGCGCAAAAGGTAAAGAAGATGCCTTGATCATGTGTTGTTACTTAGGATGAATTAGTGTGATGAGGGGGAATTAATTAGGGATATTATTAATAAAATAGCATCTGTGAGAGGGGGACTAGCCCCCCAAAACTTAACGACGTGCGGCAGTTACATTTAGATTTTCAGACGTATCTTGACGATCAACTGCTAATTTTACAAACTTAGATGAGTTGTAGTTACAGCCTACACACATAGCAATAAATTGGTTCATACTCGGCGCACCGATATTTTTTTCCCAATTTTCGTAAGTTTTACGGGTTTTAACGTTAGCAAGTTTTGCCATTTTAACTGTGGTTAATCCTGCATCAAGACGCATTTTTCTCAAGTCCGCACCATTAATATACATTTTGAATTCCTCTTATCATTATTGAAACAGCAGTAAACTAGTGAATAAATTATTATTAATAATCTCTGCTATCGTTCTCGATGATAATAATACAAATAAAAATGTGGATTTGACTCCACGGGGTGAAATAATTTCACTTAATGGGTAAGTTTTGATCAATATCGTTAAAAATATTTTTAATCATACACATAACAAACTTATAACTACGCCTCAACATGAGACGCGTTAGGTATTGTGATTCTTAGGTATGCTTCTCATGTGGCGGTTTTTTTACGCCAAGACTTGCCACCATATCTTCCAAGGTTGCGCTATTCGTTCTGTCTTGCATCTGTGGCGGTTTCTTTACGCCAAGACTTGCCACCATATCTTCCGAGGTTGCGCTATTCGTTCTGTCTTGCATCTGTGGTGGTTTTTTTACGCCAAGACTTGCCACCATATCTTCCAAGGTTGCGCTATTCGTTCTGTCTTGCATCTGTGGCGGTTTTTTTACGCCAAGACTTGCCACTATATCTTCCGAGGTTGCGCTATTCGTTCTGTCTTGCATCTGTGGCGGTTTTTTTACGCCAAGACTTGCCACCGTATCTTCCAAGGTTGCGCTATTCGTTCTGTCTTGCATCTGTGGCGGTTTCTTTACGCCAAGACTTGCAACCGTATCTTCCGAGGTTGCGCTATTCGTTCTGTCTTGCATCTGTGGCAGTTTTTTTATGCCGAGGCTTGCAAATGAATGACTAATATTCGCCACATCCAATTTAGTAATAAGCGAACTTACGGGGTAGGTTGTATGTGTGGCATATATTTTAAATGAGAAAGTTATATTTAAAGA
>Ga0307488_10000039_pt1 | contig 97044 bp, 95 predicted proteins | sample SB02metaG_FD_202248 | JGI IMG/M metagenome (GOLD analysis project Ga0307488, IMG submission 202248) | Sea-ice brine microbial communities from Beaufort Sea near Barrow, Alaska, United States - SB 0.2 | ecosystem: Environmental > Aquatic > Marine > Coastal | place: USA: Alaska | collected...
TGGTTTATGGAGAGTGGGACTCAAAGCAGGTCTTTGACCAAAAAAATAAGGACTTGCTTATCGACATGGAAGCCGCCGCCGATCGGGCGCGCTCACCCCAGCTTGCAGCTGGCGAAGACGATGTCTTTCGCTTCTACAACAATCGGATTCCGCTGGATGTTTTTTCCACCGGCAGCTTTGAGGGTTGGTGGAAAAAGGCCAAGCACGAAAAGCCGGAGTTTTTAACCATGACCAAGGCCGAGTTGCTAGGTGCCGATGAGACTCAACTCGATGAAGCCGACTACCCCGGTCAAGTGGTTATCGACGGTCAAGAATTTAGCCTTAGTTACTTATTCGACCCCGGTAACGAACACGACGGGGTTTCGGTGGAGGTCCCGATTTCACTGTTAGCGAGCATCAAGCCGGAGGGCTTCGAGTGGCTGATTCCAGCCATGCGACTGGAGCTGATTACTGAGTTGATCAGGAGCCTGCCAAAAGCGGTTCGCAAAAACGTCGTTCCCGCCAAAGACTGGGCGGCAAAGGTTTTGACAAATCTACCCACGGAGCCCACCGGCAAGATCACTGAAGTGTTGGCCTCTCAGCTGCAGTCCTTGAGTGGCGTCAGGGTTCGCCCAGAAGATTTCAGTCCTGAGGTGTTGCCGGCTCAACTAAAGGTTTCTTATCGAGTTCTAGATTCCAAGGCGAAGCAGCTGGAAATCGGTAACGATCTAGCCGCACTTCAACAGCAACTGGCCCAAAGCTCGATAGAGGCGGTGTCGAACATGATTCAGTTCGACGGGCCCTCGATAGAGCGAAGCAATCTACAAACCTGGGACTTTGACGAACTACCTAGGCAGCTAGATACGAAGCAGGGAAGCAATAAAGTAAGCGCGTTCCCGGCACTGGTTTTAGATGAAAAAACAAACACCGTCGATTTGAAACTGCACTCCTCGGAAGCCACACAGGCACTAGAGCACCCAGTGGGTGTGGTGGAGTTAGTTCAGCTGAGCATTCCATCGCCGGTGAAGTACATTGAGGCGCATCTGACTCAAGCCGAAAAGCTCGCCATTGCGAGCCTGCCCTACCCAAGCCTTACTGCCTTTGTTGCAGATGTCATCAGGGCGGGGGCTAAAAAACAGCTCTTTATTCTTGATCCCAAGGGTCTAATTTTTACCGCCAAAGAATTTGAAAATCTCAGGCAGCTTGTTGAGGCTATTTCGATCGAGCTGATTTTCGACGTTGCCAAAATAATGCTGAAGATTTCGCAAGCAGCCAGTGAAGCCAATAAGGCCATTTCTAATGCCAAGGCCATTGATTTTCTAACGGTGCTCGCAAGTGAGAAGCTCCACATCCAGCAACTCTTGAGCCCAAAGCTAGTTTCAGCTACTGGTCTCGATCGGCTGTCTCGAATTGAAATCTACCTACGCGCTATCACGCAACGAGTGGTGAAGCTGCAGGAGAGCCCGGAGCGAGACCGAATTAGCGCGATCGAATTAGCAAAAGCAATTGAGGTTTTCGAAGTCGCAGGCGGAAGGTTGCCGTTGCCTCAAAAATCCAGCGAGAAACTTACCTCGGCGCGATGGTTGCTTGAGGAACTAAGAGTGAGCCTGTTCGCTCAATCGCTTGGAACTCAAGAGGCGGTTTCTCTGAAGCGAATACAAAAGCAGCTGTCTTAGTTCTGAGGAAAACCTAGGTTCACGCCACCGTGGCTGGGGTCTAGCCAGCGCGATGTGATGACCTTGGTTCTTGTGAAGAACCTAAAGCCTTCTTCGCCGTGTGCTCGGCTGTCGCCGAACAGCGAGTTTTTCCACCCTCCGAAGGAGAAGTAAGCAACTGGAACTGGAATTGGAACATTCACACCGATCATTCCGGCTTCAACTTCGTTCTGGAATCTCCTTGCCGCGCCACCGTCGTTGGTGAAAACAGCGGTGCCGTTGCCGTAGATTCCGCCGTTAATAAGTTCCAACCCCTCTTCAAAGGAACTGACTCGAATCACGCTTAGCACCGGTCCGAAGATTTCGTCTTGGTAGGCCTTGGAACTTGTTGGTACCTGATCTAGCAGGGTTGGTCCAAGCCAAAAACCGTTCTTATCGCCGTCTGGCACAACTGATCTTCCGTCGACTACGACTTTTGCTCCGTCAGCCTCCGCAATTTCTATGTAGCCGGCAACTTTGTCGCGGTGTTCCTTGGTCACAAGTGGCCCCATGTCACAGGCGCGACGACCGTCGCCCACTTTGATTTGAGAGATTCGAGACACAATCTTCTCGATCATTTCATCGGCTACGGGCTCCACGGCAACTACCACTGAGATTGCCATGCAGCGCTCTCCTGCGGAGCCGAAGCCGGCGTTGATTGCTGAGTCTGCAACAAGGTCTAGGTCAGCGTCTGGAAGCACGAGCATGTGGTTCTTTGCTCCACCGAGTGCCTGGACACGCTTGCCGTTTTTGGCGCAGTTCTCATAGATGTATTGAGCAATCGGGGTCGAGCCGACAAAGCTTATTGCGGCAACATCGTCATTGTTGATTAGGCCGTCGACCGACTCCTTGTCGCCTTGCAGAACATTGAAAACCCCAGCTGGCAAGCCAGCCTCAGTCCAAAGTTTTGCCATCCAAAGGGCAGCGGAAGGATCTTTTTCGCTCGGTTTTAGGATCACTGTATTGCCGGCGGCGATAGCTATTGGAAAAAACCACATCGGCACCATTGCTGGAAAATTAAAGGGGCTAATAATGCCCACGACTCCGAGGGGTTGCTTGGTGGAGTAAACGTCAACATTGGTTGATGCGTTTTCCGAGTATTCGCCTTTTAGAAGATGAGGCATGCCGCAGGCAAACTCCACAACTTCTTGGCCTCTGGTTATCTCTCCGAGCGCATCGGATAAAACCTTGCCGTGCTCGGCAGTGATTATTGCTGCAAGCTCAGGCTTCCGCTCGTTTAGTAGCTCACGAAATTTGAAAATTATCTGTTGGCGCTTAGCCAATGAAGAGTCTCGCCAGGCCGGGTAGGCAAGCTTTGCGGAGTCGATGGCAGCTTTGATGTCTTTAGCATCAGCCAGAGCAACTCGGCCGGACTCTGTTCCAAGAGCTGGGTCATAAACCGGCGCCGTCCTTGTTGATGAGGGCTTCTGTTCGGCACCAGAAATGTAGTGGGAGATCAGGTTCATTTGGCATCCTTACTTTGATGCGAGCTGCACAGCCTAGATGGCTTCGGAAATAATACTTGCTTAGGCAAGCTAACACTATTTATAGTCGCCCAGTTGCCCTTTTGATTAGCTCGACGATCTGAGCTTGAGCCGTTTTGTCAATTTTGTTTAGTGCGTATGAGGTTGGCCACATTTCACCGTCGTCCAGAGTGGCATGCTCGCTAAACCCAAGAGTTGCAAACCTCACCTTGAACTTGCCGGCACTCTGAAAAAACAAAATGGTTTTGCCGTCGCGTCCCCAGGCCGGCATCCCGTACCAGGTCTTCGCATCAAGGTCTGGGGCATGCGTCTTCACGAGCTCATGGATTGTTAGTGCCATCGCTTTGTCGATGGCATCCATCTGTCCGATTTTGGCCATGACATCTGCCGCCGCGGCAGTCTTGTCATCTTTGTTCTTTAGCTCCTTGGCTCTCTCCCGCATTGCTTTTCGCTCATCCGCGGTGAAGCCGGTCTTGCTGTCAGCCATAGCTCTCCAGTCGATACATACTCGCTAAAGAGACTAGTGACAAAGGTCTTATGGGCGCGGGATGAATTTTGGTTACTGGGCTGTTGTCCACGTGGGCTGACTTCGATGTCCAGCCTTCTATCAGGCTGGACTTCTAACCTTAGGAAGCCCTCATTCCCCGCACGCAGGCGTGCCCCCAAATGATTTAGGAACTAAATGGCCCAGCTGCTATACCGCCTTGGAAAATTTTCTGCTAGACGAGCTTTTGCTGTCATAGCAATCTGGCTTCTACTGATTGGAACTGCGGGAGCCGCGGCTTTGCTCTCCGGTGGCAAACTCGGAACCACCATGACCCTTGATGGCATTCCATCTCAGGACCTAGCGACCTCGCTTCAGGAAACATTCCCCGAGGCTGCCAGGGCCTCCGGACAAGTTGTATTCCACAAGACTGATGGCGTCGAGTTTTCAATGGCTGAGATTTCGGGTATTACTAACGTCCTCGACAGCGTCAAAGCTCTGATTGCTGTGGATGATGTCGCTGATCCGTTTATTACTCAAGCAACCCTTGATAGTCAGCGGGCTGACTTGGCTGCTGGACTTGTGGCCATTTCGGATGGCAAGGCTGAAATCAAAACAAATCAAGCTTCATTGGACGCCGGACAAGATCAACTTGATGCCGCCAAATCCGATCTAGAGGCCCAGGCTGAAGCATTGCAGCAAACTCTCGATGCCATGGTTGCCAATAATGCCCCCGGAACCGAGCAGGTCTTAGCGGGGCTAGCCCAGCTTCAAGGCGGACTCGATCAGATTGCACTCCAGCAGACCGAGCTAACCAGCGGTCAAGTCAAGCTTGATGAGGGAAAGACCGAGCTTGCGAGCAATGAAACCCAGCTGGTGGCGGGCGAAAAGCTCCTTGGCACCGCAAATAACTTCCGCACAGTGTCAGTTGATGGCCAGACGGCTTTTGCCACGATTTACTTTGATCAGCCGACCGGTCAGCTAGACGAGGTTGCAGCCGCCGAAGTTGTGGCTCTCATAGAAGCTCAGACTCCAGCTGGAATTCAGGTTGAATACTCACAATCCTTGGTGTTCTCACTAGATGGCCTTCTGGGAATCGGAGAGATTATTGGTTTGGCGATCGCGGCCCTGGTGCTTGCAATAATGCTCCGAACCTTCATTGGTGCCGGACTTCCCGTTATTGCAGCAATCACCGGAGTCGCTATCTCTGCGGCCATAACCTTTGCACTGTCCTCCGTGATTGAAATGACCAGCACCACTCCGCTGCTGGGAATCATGCTTGGACTTGCAGTCGGAATCGATTACTCGTTGTTTATCTTGAATCGTCATCGTCGTCAGCTAAAAGCTGGAGTTGAACTTCAAGAATCAATCGGCCTTGCCAATGGCACCAGCGGCAATGCCGTTGTCTTTGCTGGGATCACGGTAGTTATTGCTCTTTTGGCCCTGAACTTAACCGGTGTCGGCTTCCTTGGGCTAATGGGTAGCGCTGGAGCGCTTGCGATTGTGGTTGCAGTTTCGGTTGCACTGACCCTGGTGCCGGCTGTGCTGGGTCTAGCCAAAGAAAAAGTTCTAACCAAAAAAGAACGAGCAGCGCGCGCGGCAACCGGCCTTTCGAGCACGCCAGAGCAGGTTCATGCCCTCGAAGAGGCAAACGCCAGTCATAAGCCTGTGTTTGCGAATAAGCGTCCTTGGGTAGTCATCATTGGAGTAGTAACGGTTTTGATGATTGTTGCGGTTCCCGCCTTGAGCATGCGTCTGGCTCTGCCAGACGGTGGGGCTGAGGCCAGTGACTCAACAGCATTCAAGTCCTACACGCTGATCTCCGAGGCCTTTGGACCTGGGAGCAACGGTAGCTTGGTCGCAATAGTCGATGTTCCAGAACAACTTGACCAGATTGCAGAGCTTCAGCTGCAAGCTGATGTTTCCGAGCGACTATTCGCTTTGGACAATGTTTCGGCAGTGCTGCCCGGAGGAGTTTCCACCTCGGGACTGGACTTGATGTTTGTGCTGGTTCCGGAATTTGGACCGACCAGTGCTGAGACCGAGCAATTGGTGTTCGATATTCGAGAACTTGAAAAAGTATTTCCAGCTGAGCTAAATGCAAACATTGAGGTCACCGGCATCGCTGCTGTGAACATAGACATTTCTCAGAAACTGGCCGATGTGTTGCCGCTCTACCTGGGCACAGTGGTTATTTTGTCGTTCTTGCTTTTGATCCTGGTGTTTAGGTCACTCATTGTTCCTTTGGTTGCAACCGGTGGCTTCTTGCTAACAGTCGGGGCGACTCTGGGAGCGGTTGTTGCGGTCTATCAGTTTGGTTGGTTGTCGGAAGTTTTGGGTGTTACTCAAGCCGGTCCAATACTTAGTTTCTTGCCAATTCTTTTGATCGGAATCCTGTTCGGTCTTGCAATGGACTACCAGCTCTTCGTAGTTTCCGGTATGCGCGAGGCATTTGTTCACGGCAAAAGCGCAAAGGAATCTATTGACTCCGGTATCCACCTGGGTAGGCCGGTCGTTATCGCTGCAGCCATCATCATGGTTTCGGTGTTCGGTGGTTTCGCCTTCTCGCACATCACAATGATTAAGCCGATGGGCTTTGGATTAGCAATCGGCGTCCTTATTGATGCGTTCCTGGTTCGACTGTTGCTGGTGCCGGCCTTGATGAGCGTTATTGGAAAAGCAGCTTGGTATTTGCCCAAGTGGCTCGACAAGTTATTACCTGATGTCGATGTTGAGGGAGCAAAGCTGGAGCGTTTGCGCTCACAGGCTTAGACTGGGAGAAACTTAGAACTAGGGAGTTCTCATAATGGCAAAAACAATAAAGCCGGCAAAAACACCGGACCAGCAAATTGGGGGACTACGAAAGTACAACGTAGTTGCCGGTTTCTTGCACCTAATCCAAGCGGTTGGGTTTTCATACGTCTTGACAATGCTCGACTACCAGATTCTGTATCCGGTAAAGATTGAATACCCAACGGGTCCTCCGGGAGTGGCCAGTCCAGTCGACGTGGTGACCCTATTTGACATCAACATTGGCGCTGGAATTGTTGGGTTCTTGGCACTTTCCGCGCTGTTCCACTTCATTATCTCTTCGCCCATGTTCTTCAAGCGCTATAAGGCTGGCCTGAAGCTAAACCACAACTATTTCCGTTGGGTTGAGTATTCGCTCAGCTCCTCGGTAATGATCTTCTGCATCGCATTGCTGAACGGCATTACCGACATTGCCGCCCTGGTCGCAATCTTTGCGGTGAACGCATCAATGATCATGTTCGGTGCTCTTCAGGAGAAGTACGAAACCCCTGGAAACGGCAAAGGCCTCCCATTTATCTTTGGATCAATGACCGGAATTATTCCTTGGTTGATTCTCGTTCTCTACATCTGGCAACCGGGTGCAACAAACGCATCCGAGATTCCAGGCTTTGTCTACGGCATCGTTGTTGCCCTGTTTTTGTTCTTCAACACCTTTGGTTTCAACCAGGCATTCCAGTACAAGAAAATTGGACCTTGGAAGAACTACCTATTCGGCGAGAAGAGCTACATCACTCTTAGCCTCGTTGCTAAGACAGTCTTGGCATGGCAGATTTTCTCCGGAGCTATCATTCCGGCTCTAGTCAGCTAACAAGTAATTAGGTAAATAATCCCGCTGGCCTCTTGGGGCCAGCGGGATTATTTGCGTTTTGCATATTTGGCTGGGTCAGCAATCGCTTCTTGAAAAACCAACTCGGAGGCGCCGATGGCCAGTGAATTGGTTCCAAGTTCATTCACAAAAATCTGCATGCCTTCCAGGACCGCAGGAATCGCGTGTTTTTTGATTACTCTGTGGAAGTAGTTCTGGTCGAACCGGTATAAGAATCTAAGAAAGCCGGCTAGCACGAAGACCTCTGGATTGAAAATGTTTGCAAGGTTTGCTGTCGCGATTCCGAGAGCTTCAAGCTGCCTTCTAGCCAACGCGGTTGATTCGGGAGTTCGGTTGTTTAGTAGCGCGATCTCAAGATCCTCATCGGAAACATTCTTCAATCCCAAAACGGCCTCTAGGTCATCTCTTCTGACCAAGGCCTCAAGAGTTCCTTGAATTCCCGAGTAGTCGAGCTCTTTGCCCGAGCTGATTCTCATGTGGCCAAGCTCTGCTGCGTAACCTCGGAAACCCTTTAGCTCCGTGCCGTTCATGAAAACACCTCCTCCGATTCCAGAAGTACCGTGCATATAGACAACATCTGTGGCGCCCTTGGCTGCCCCGTAAGCCATCTCGGCCTTACAGCCTAAGGACGCATCGTTTGCGACAAAAACCGGCATTGAGAGTCGCTCAGTTAGTAAGTCACGAATCGGGAATTCAGACCATTGCAAATGGGGAGCCTGTCTGACAATCCCGGTCGAAGAGTTGATTTGTCCCGGCACAATGACACCAATTCCGAGAATTCGGTAGTTAGTGTCGCTGGTTTCAAGGTCAGCGACAAGACTGTCAATAACCTGAACCATGTCATCGACTGCTTGGTAGGCGCCGATTGGCTCATCGTAGAGATGTTTTTCCGAGTGAACGATGGTTCCGTTGAAGGCAACGGCCTTGACCTCGAGATAGTCGACCTCAGGGTGCACTGAAATTGCAAGCATTTCTTTGGAGGCGTCAACGCCCATGCTGGGTCTGCCAACTCGGTCGATCTGTTCGGCTCCGGTGTCGGAGGCAAACCCCAAATCCACCAGCGTCGTTACAAGCTTGGCAACAGTCGACCGACTCAGGCCAGTGAGGCTGCAGATTTCAGAGCGTGTAATCGCGCGGTGCTCGTGGATCAAACCAAGAACTATCGACAGGCTCGACTGTCCGGAGGCTCGAGTCTCAAACATCGGGGTCGCTTTGGGATTCATCTTCTGTGCCAAATACTTTCATTTAGTTTGTTTAGACCACATACAAACAAGCCTATTAAATCAAAAGAGTGGCAGAGTAATCACTCAAAAGCACGATAAATATGGCCCGTAATTCCAAATCGTTACCGAATCTTGATAAAAAAAGGCTTTTTCTATTTGTTTCGTGTGGAAACATAAGGGCACCTACTTCAGCCGACTTGGCTTAGGTCGGTTCGAAAATAACTACTTAGAAAATAAGGGGAAAAATGAAGAAGTTCAGAATTGCTTCTCTAGCTGCAGTTGCAGCCGCATCTTTGGTGCTGGCCGGCTGTGCAGCAGACACTGCAACCGAGGAGACCTCCAGCGCAGCTGCTGGCGAGACCGCAGTAGAAGCGCTACGCGCTTGCGTTATCCTTCCAGATGCTGACGCCGGAACTCGCTGGGAGCCAGGTGACCGTCCAGCTCTAGAGACCGGACTAACCGCGGCTGGCTACGAGGCTGACATCCAGAATGCTCAGTCCGACACCGCAAAGTACGCAACAATTGCTGACGCTCAGCTAACCAAGGGTTGCGATGTAATGCTTCTAGTTGACTACCAGGGTGCTGGTGCAGCTGTTGCCGAGAAGGCAAAGGCCGCTGGAGTTCCAGTTATCGCCTATGACCGCCCAATTGCTGGAGCGGACTACTACGTATCATTCGACAACTTCACAGTTGGTGCCCTTCAGGGACAGATGATCGTTGACGGACTTGTGGCTGCGGGCAAAGACCCAGCAACCGCCAGCATCATTTACTCATCGGGTGACCCATCCGACGGTAACGCAGCAATGTTCTTCGATGGTGCCAAGAGCGTTCTTGACGCCGCTGGTGCATCACCTGCGTTCACCATGGAGGGAACCTGGGACGGCGCAAAGGCTGGAACATTGTTCGAGCAGGCTTTCACCGCAGTTGGTGGAAACGTTGACGCAGTTCTAGCTCCAAACGACAACAACGCAGCCTCGATCATCTCAATCCTGGACAAGAACGGCCTAACCGTTCCAGTATCAGGTCAGGATGCATCAACAGCTGGTCTTCAGAATGTTCTTTTGGGCAAGCAGTACGGAACGGTTTACAAGCCATTCCAGCTTCAGGTTGCTGCTGCTCTAGAGATCATTGCAGCGATCCTTTCGGGCGAAACCGTCACAGCTAACAAGACTCTTGACGACGGAACCCCATTCATCGCAATCGATCCAATCATCACAACCGCCGAGTTGGTCAAGAACGTCGTCGCCGACGGCCAGGCCACCGCAGCGGACCTTTGCACCGCAGAAGTGGCAGCAGCTTGCGCCACCTACGGCGTAGAGTAATTAGCAACTAGTAATTAGTAACTAGCTCATTCCCGGGCGGTTTCCGCCCGGGAATGAGCTTCTAATAAGAGCAAGAGGCCCCACAATGTCCCAGGCACTCGTTCAGCTCAAGAACGTAAAAAAGAGCTTTGGCCCAGTAGATGTTTTAAAGGGCGTAGACCTAGAAGTTTTTGCAGGAAAAGTAACGGCCCTTGTCGGAGACAACGGAGCCGGTAAGTCAACTCTCATCAAAGGTCTGGCTGGAGTTCAGCCCTATGACGCCGGAGAGGTTAGATTCGACGGTGAGCTTCAAGAGCTTCACTCGCCTCGACAGGCATCCGCACTGGGCATTGAAGTGGTTTATCAAGATCTGGCGCTCTGCGAAAATCTCGACATCGTTCAAAATATGTTTTTGGGTCGCGAGACCCTCAAGTCTGGAACCCTAAGCGAAGCCGAAATGGAAGCTGCTGCTGCTAGAGCTCTGCAGTCACTTTCAGTAAAAACCGTTAGGTCTGTTAGACAGACTGTTTCTTCGCTGTCCGGTGGCCAACGCCAAACCGTGGCGATCGCAAGAACTGTCTTGCGCGATGCCAGGCTAGTAATCCTCGATGAGCCGACTGCCGCTCTCGGTGTCGCTCAAACCGAGCAGGTTTTGAACTTGGTCCGCCGCCTGGCAGATCAGGGCTATGGCGTTCTAATGATCAGCCACAATCTCTACGACGTTTTCAAGGTAGCGGACGACATTGCAGTGCTGTATTTGGGAAACATGGTGGCTCAGCTGGAAACCGCAAAGACCACAAGCAATGAGGTCATCGGCTACATAACTGGTATTGCAACAGACGTAAAGGAAGGCTAATCGTGGCGGAGAAGGTAACACTGCAAACCGGTCACGAGGGTGGAGTAAAAGGGCAGGTTTCTGCCTATTTCTCCAGGCTCAAAGGCGGCGACATGGGCGCGCTACCAGCGATGGCCGCAGTTATCGTTTTGATGGCGCTATTTGCCAACCTTTCCCCCTATTTTTTGACTGAGATAAACATCGCGAACCTGTTTGTTCAGTCGGCAGTGTTGATGGTTACTGCCATGGCGCTTGTTTTTGTTCTTCTCCTCGGAGAGATTGACCTGAGCGCCGGCGTGACCGCTGCTACCGGCATGGCTCTTTTTGTAAAGCTAACAAACACGGGCTGGGACTGGCCAGTGGCGCTAGCACTTGGATTTCTGGTTGGACTGGTAACGGGCTGGGTACTAGGTATGTTCGTGGCCAAGATCGGTGTGCCGTCTTTTGTTATCTCACTAGCTTTCTACCTTGGTTTTCCAGGTGTGATGTTGATCATCTTGGGTTCTGGTGGAATTCTTCGACTAGAGGTTGAGCCAATCAAGGCAATTATGAACGTGAATTTACCGGTGTGGGGCGGTTGGGCTGTTCTTGCCATCACCGTCATCATTGCACTTGTGCTATCAGTTTGGGACAGGTCCCGCAGACTCAGTGTCGACCTCCCGGTTAGACCAATAATTTTCTTGGTTGCCAAGATTGCTGCGTATTTGGCTGTAGGTGGCGGAATAGTGTTCATGCTGAACCTGCCTCGCAGCTTGGTTGCTGCTAACCCAATTCGGGGTGTTCCAATCGTGGTTCCCATAGTTATTGTTTTGATGTTTGCAGGAACATTCGTGTTGAACAGAACACAGTTCGGCCGTTATCTATACGCGGTGGGTGGAAACCCAGAGGCCGCAAGGCGCGCCGGAATCAATGTTGCTCGCATCAGAATCTATGCCTTCATGATTACGTCGACACTTGCCACAATGGGTGGGCTGATGCACATAAGTCGAATCGGAGCGGTTGAGGCAGCCGCCGGAAAGATTATCGTTCTATCCGCTGTTGCGGCGGCTGTGGTGGGTGGCGTCAGCCTCTTTGGTGGCAGAGGAAAACTATTCAATGCAGCCATTGGTGCCATCGTGATTTCGATAATTGATAACGGCTTGGGCCTAATGGGCTTCCCTGCTGGCGTTAGCTTCATTGTGACCGGAGTAGTGCTTGCACTGGCCGCGACCGTTGATGCTTTGGCTAGAAAACGAGCCCCTGGGATGCGAATCTAATAACCATAAAGTTCGATTCAGTTTTGTGGCTCGACCGACTCAGTTTTCATTTGGTCAAAACACTGCGCGTATTGCTAGAAACCAGCTTTGACGAAGAATTTTGTGATTACCATTTATAAATGAATGTAACCCTAAAGCCAGGCAGCTTGGATGACTCGAAGGCTTTTCAACGGCTACTTTTGGTTCCTTTTGACCATCTGAATCTTGACCGTGGAGTTCTCAAGGACGCAGACCCGGCAACCGATGTCGTGCTTTTTGTTCAGAGCGAACGAATGGTCACCGGTCGGCCGTTTCACAAAGAACGACTATTTTTCCTGATCTCTTCCGCCAGGCACTTCGCGTCGGAGCTTCAAAAATCTGGCTTCACTGTTTTGTTTATCGAAGCAGAGACAACAACCGCTGGAATAACTCAGGCCAGAAAGGCCGTTGGAGAGTTACCTGTCTTGTGTGCAGAGCCGTCTTCTTTTAGGCAGCGGTCTCAGCTTGCTAATTTCGGTGTTGAGTTTATGGAGAATGATTTTTTCCTGACGCCAAGAAAGTTATTTCAAGAGTGGGCCGGTGGCCAAAAGAGTTTTGTAATGGAGAACTTCTATCGAGCTCAAAGAGTTCGTCTTGATCTGTTGGTAACGGATGGTAAGCCAGAGCAGGGTCGCTGGAACTTTGATGCCGATAACCGGCTGCCACCACCAAAGAATTACACCTGGCCTGAAAGGCTCACCCACGTTCGCGACGAAATCGATACTGAGGTGGCAAAGAGCCTGAACTATGAACCAACTGACAGCTGGGCTACAACTCGCGATGGAGCACTCAGACAGCTTGAACACTTTTTGAATAATCACCTTGCGGGCTTTGGGCCATACGAAGATGCCGTGACCCTGGATGAGTGGTCTCTGCACCACAGTCTTTTGAGTCCCTATTTGAATAACGGCCTGATCACACCAGCCGAAGTGGTTGCGTCTGCAATCGAGCGCTACAACCAGGGCCACGCTCCGATTGAGTCGGTGGAGGCCTTTGTTCGGCAAATCATTGGCTGGCGCGAATACATAAATGGCATGTACTGGTTTTTGGGCGAAGACTACAAAGAGCTAAATGGCCTTAGTGCGACTAGAAAACTGCTGCCACTGTTTGCGGATTCATCGAAAACCAAAATGAACTGCGTCAGCCAAGTGGTTTCTCACGTGGAGACGCGGGCTTGGACCCACCACATTCCAAGGCTAATGATCCTTAGCAACTTGGCCCTTGTCACCGGCACCAATCCACAAGAGTTTTTAGATTGGATGCGAGAGCAGTTTGTCGATGCGGCCGAATGGGTGATGGTGCCGAACATCATTGGCATGGGAGTTCATGCCGATAGCGGCCGCCTCATGACTAAGCCTTATGCAGCCGGCGGTGCATATATCAATCGGATGACTCAATACTGCAAGGGCTGCTCATACGACCCTAAGAAGCGAGTGGGCGACGATGCCTGTCCGTTCACCACTCTGTATTGGGATTTTCTTGACCGACACAAAGAAGAATTTAAGAAAAACCACCGCATGAGTCAGCAGGTGTTTGGGTTGAATCGGCTATCGGATTTGCCGGAGCTCAAAACTCGTGCCGCCGAGGTTTTAAGTGGCCTGAGTGAAGGAAAAATCTAAGCCCAAGAATCAAGCAATTAACCGCAGTAGCGCCAAACTCTTCGGAGAGGCCTGCCAGCTGCAGTGCTACTTGGTGCTTAGCTTCAATAGAAATTGCCCGGCACCCGGGGTTATTTCAGTAAAGAACTTGGTGGTTGGCGCGAGCCTTGATAAACGGTCCAATAGCCAGGTGGATGCTTGTTCGGCATCGTCGTTGGTTGCACAACGGCCGACGGCTTCCCTCCCACCTTTTTTCGCTAGGCGTTCGACCGATTCAAATATTGGCGCTGGGTCAAAGACAAAAAGATCCTTTGACCAAGGAACAACCGGCGCAATCTTGCCGCGCATAGTGTTGCAGGAACGGTGGGCTAGTCGTTCAACGGTCGTGGCTCCCTTTTTAGCCTTTGAGGCTGCGTAGCTATCGGCACTCGGTCCTTGGTCAGAATTCACAGAACCATCTGGGTCTACTGGCTCGTCGCATAGCCAGCAACGCCAGTTATCTTTTTCGCCAATTTGGTTTAGATCGCTCATTATTACCGCCCTCATAGTGAACTTTAGTCAGGCTAAGAAGACGCCGTCGCGATAACAAGAACCTGATTGATGTTCGTGTTGAAATTTAATTAGTTTTTGCTTGGTTTGACTGAATCTGAGCAAGTGCGATTGGATAAAAAAAGTGAGTAATCGGAAAACTAAGTGGTCTGACCCGAGCCTGATTGTTGAGGCCGCCAGATGCCAGTAATGCCAATGTTTCCCCTGGGCCTAGTTCTCATGCCCCATTTGCCACTTGACCTAAGAATCTTCGAGGAGCGCTATCTAAAGCTGCTTGGGGATTTGCTCGGAGATGAAAACCCAGAGTTCGGCGTGGTTCTAAATGGGCGCGGTGAGGATGAGCGTGGCAAGGAAAAGCGCTTTGACATGGGCACGATCGCTCTAGTGACAGACATTGGCACCACCGAAGAGTTTTATGGCCTGCAATCGGTCGGGGGATCCAGATTCAAGGTGAATGCTTGGCTTCCAGACGACCCATACCCGATAGCGGATATCGATTTCTTGCCCGATCTAGTTTGGGATCAGGGCCTTGAATCACTTCGGCAAGAACTCGAGACCAAGGTTCGAAAGCTTTTGTCTTTCGCAAGCGAATTTGCCGATTTGCAGTATGGGGCGGACACAGTTTTGAGTGATGACCCAATGGAGGCCTCCTGGCAATTGGCCGGAGTACTACCGGTTGGTCAGTTGGATCAAATCGACCTGTTGCAGTCGCAGTCCACTGAAGAACTATTGACGAGGGCTCAGCACATCGTGGACAACGCTGACGACACCCTCCACGCCATGATCACGGACCAAGATGGCGTTGGCCTGACTGACGATGAGGACTAGATCGTAGGTTAGGTGAGCGCCTTGGCACGGTTTTTACGGTGCGGTAGATAAACTTCAAATCAGAAAGATTTTGACGAATAGATTCATTATTGGGCGACTGAAGATTATTTCGGCTCCAGTCGGAACGAGAACTCTTCGATTCGTTGCCATCAGTCGGACAGGCATCACTGGTTCCAAAACGCGAGCTAAGACCCATAAAAAGCGATAGCGTATTGGGGAATTATGAGCAATTCATGTGAGTTGGCTAGAAGATTCGATAGGGAAGATTTATGTCAGTAATTGGAGTAGTGACCGAGCAGTCACAAGAATCTAGAGTTTCGGCCACCCCAGAAACTGTAAAGAAGTTGCTGGCCCTGGGATATGAGGTCCTAGTTGAAAAGGGCGCGGGAGCCAAGGCAGCATTCCCGGATTCCGCCTATAAAGAGGCAGGCGCCAAGGTAGTTGCCGGAGCTTCCGCATGGAAGGCAAACATCGTCTTGAAGGTCGATGCCCCTACAGACTCTGAAGTAAAGAAACTCCAGGCTGGAACAGTCCTTGTCGGCCTGTTGAGTCCAGCTTTCAAGCCCGAGCTCCTCGAGGCTCTTGCCAAGCGGAAGGTCACCGCTTTAGCAATGGACGCCGTGCCAAGAATTTCCAGAGCTCAGTCCATGGATGTGCTCAGCTCAATGGCGAACATCGCTGGTTACCGTGCGGTGGTTGAAGCCGCTCACGAATTTGGTCGCTTCTTCACCGGTCAGGTCACTGCCGCCGGAAAAGTGCCTCCGGCCAAGGTTTTGGTTGCCGGAGCTGGAGTGGCGGGGCTTGCAGCAATTGGCTCGGCATCGAGTCTCGGAGCTATCGTCCGGGCAACCGATCCGCGCCCAGAGGTTTCCGACCAGGTTCGGTCCATCGGAGGCGTCTACTTGCCCGTTGAGGTTGAAGAGAAGATGGAGACCGGCGACGGTTATGCGAAGGCCACAAGTGACGCTTATAACAAGCGCGCTGCAGAGATGTATTCGGAGCAGGCTGCGGACGTTGACATTATTATTACCACCGCTTTGATCCCAGGGCGACCCGCTCCGAAGCTAATAACTGCAAAAGATGTCGCCCTCATGAAATCCGGAAGCGTGATTGTGGACATGGCTGCAGCCCAGGGCGGCAACGTCGCTGGTTCAGTCGCAGGAAAAAAGGTTGTCACCAAAAACGGTGTCACCATTCTTGGTTACACCGATCTACCAAGCAGACTTCCAGCTCAGTCTTCACAGCTCTACGGCACCAACCTGGTAAACCTTTTGAAGCTGCTAACCCCAGCGTCAGACGGCAAGCTGGTGCTTGATTTTGAGGATGTTGTTCAGCGAGCCGTGACAGTAGTCAAGGCCGGTGAGATAACTTGGCCACCACCACCAATTCAAGTTTCTGCAGCCCCACAGGCTGCAGCTCCTGTGGCTGTTGTTGTCGAGAAAAAGAAGATGTCCGCGCAGACCAAGGGCCTTTTGATTGGTTTGGGCTTCGCTGCCGCTTTTGCCGTGATTTCATTCGCACCACCATTGTTGCAGCAGCACTTCCTAGTCTTGTCCCTGGCCGTAGTGGTCGGGTTCTATGTCATTGGCAAGGTTCACCACGCTCTTCACACTCCGTTGATGAGCGTTACCAACGCAATCTCTGGAATCGTGGTGGTTGCAGCCATCCTGCAGGTCACCGATTCCAATAGTTTGATTCAGATACTCGCTGCGATTGGTGTGTTGCTTGCGAGCATAAATGTCTTTGGAGGCTTCGCGGTTACCCGCCGAATGCTCAAGATGTTCACGAAGGGTGAGAGCCGATGAGCGCCGTCGCACTAGCAAACTCCGCATACATTGTTTCGGCACTGCTTTTCATCATGAGCCTTGCAGGTCTCAGCAAGCACGAGACCGCAAGAACCGGTTTGGTTTATGGAATGGCAGGTATGGCTATTGCCATCTCTGCAACCATTTGGCTGACGTTGTCAGGCGAGTGGGATGACTCAACCTCCACCGGCTTTGTGCTTTTGGTTGCAGCCCTGTTGGTGGGAGCTCTAATTGGGCTCTGGCGGGCACGAGTGGTTGCAATGACGGGCATGCCTGAACTTATTGCCCTGTTCCACAGCTTCGTTGGTCTAACGGCCGTGTTGGTTGGTTGGAACGGTGCTCTTCACACGGCAGATGTTACAGCTGAGATGATCGGTGTTCACCGAGCAGAGGTGTTCATCGGAGTCTTCATTGGTGCCGTTACCTTCACTGGTTCGATTGTTGCTTACCTGAAGCTTTCGGCAAGGATTTCCTCCAAGCCGCTGATGCTCCCGGGCAAGAACCTGCTAAACCTCTCAGCATTGCTTGGCTTTTTGGTTCTAACGGTTTGGTATGTAGTCACACCGGATCTGTGGCTTTTGATATCAGTAACGATCCTTGCACTGGCTCTTGGTTGGCACTTGGTTGCCTCAATTGGCGGTGGGGATATGCCAGTGGTTGTCTCGATGCTAAACAGCTACTCCGGTTGGGCAGCAGCTGCAACTGGATTCTTGCTAAGCAACAACTTGCTGATTGTTACCGGTGCCCTAGTTGGTTCCTCCGGTGCCTACCTTTCTTACATCATGTGCAAGGCCATGAACCGCTCCTTTATCTCGGTGATCGCCGGTGGCTTCGGTATTGAAGCTCCTTCCTCTGAAGAGGAAGAGCAGGGTGTTCACACCGAGATCGATGCCGGTTCTGTGGCTGAACTTCTTATCAATGCCAGCAGCGTGGTTATTACTCCCGGCTATGGCATGGCAGTTGCCCAAGCTCAGTATCCGGTGGCAGATCTTGCGAAACGTCTTCGTGACAAGGGTGTGAACGTTCGATTCGGAATTCACCCGGTCGCAGGACGACTCCCAGGACACATGAACGTGCTTCTTGCTGAAGCCAAGGTGCCGTATGACATCGTTCTGGAGATGGACGAGATCAACGACGAACTTTCTCAGACCTCAGTGGTTCTAGTAATCGGCGCTAATGACACAGTGAACCCCGCCGCAACCGAAAACCCGGGCAGCCCAATCGCCGGCATGCCAGTGCTGAAGGTTTGGGAGGCTGAGAACGTGATTGTCTTCAAGCGCTCAATGGCCTCTGGTTACGCAGGTGTTGCAAACCCACTGTTCTACAAGGACAACACCAGAATGCTCTTTGGCGATGCCAAAGATCGAGTTGAGGACATTCTCAAGGCCCTTTGATGTTTGGAAATTTCCCCTCGACTATTAGGGTTGGTTTCCACTTATGAGCGCCAAGAATGAGCAAGAGTCGGTCTGGGACTACCCCAGACCTCCAAGAGTCGAGCCTGTATCAGAGCACATAACCGTGACTCACGCAGGCGACGAGCTTGCTTCAACAAACCAATCGGTAAGAGTGTTGGAGACTTCACACCCTCCCACCTACTACATACCCATTGCCGACTTCGCTGAAGGTGTATTGGTGCCTGTGGATGGGCAGACCTATTGTGAGTTCAAGGGAGCCGCTAGCTACTTCGACCTTGTTGTTGGCAGCAAACGCATCCCAAGGGCGGCATGGACCTTTGAAAATCCAACCAAGGGTTTTGAGGCACTCTCAGGCAGGGTAGCTCTTTACGCCAGCAAGGTTGATCAATGCAGAGTTGGTGAAGAAGTGGTTCAGGCTCAAGAGGGCGACTTTTATGGTGGCTGGATAACCAGCAGAATCGTGGGCCCCTTCAAGGGTGCTCCCGGAACTTGGGGCTGGTAGGGGCCTAATTTTGGCTCTAAATCAAGGGAGTAACTGGCGGAGAATAGGGGATTCGAACCCCTGAGGGCTTGCACCCAACACGCTTTCCAAGCGTGCGCCATAGGCCACTAGGCGAATTCTCCAGAACCCCGATTCTAGCTGCATTTTATGTGGTCTGGAAATTGGCTGTTTCTGGGTTTAGAATTGAGATTGACTCCTCGTGTGGCGTCACCTTGGCTAAATCCCCCAGGATCGAAAGATAGCAAGGGTAACTAAGCTCTGATGGGTGCACGGGGGGTCCTTTTTTATCAACCGCATACGGGCAGTGCCTATTTTTTCGGCAGACCGCTTCACCGAGCCAAGGATTTTCAACTAATGGATGAACTGTTTTTGCGATTTGGAGACTTACCCCTTCACCCGCTAGCTGTGCACTTTGCCGTGGTGCTGTTACCGCTTAGCGCGCTTGTTTTTATAGTCGCAGTTTGCTGGCCAAAATTTAGAAGCAAGTTTCTAGTTAGCTCTCTTGCTGGGCTAGGAGTTTCACTCCCGGCTGTCTTTGTTGCTTCCCAATCCGGCGAGGCATTCCAGGAGGTCGTTGGTAACCCCGGTGTGCACGCTGAGCTGGGCGATTCGATGATGGCGCTTTCGATTGGCATGTTTGCGGTGGCAGTTGTTTACTGGTTTGCCGTAAAGAGAGATCTAGCAAGGCCGATTGTCTACGCACTTAGTTTTATCGGCATCTCAGTTGCGATTGCGTCGATAGTAATGATCGTCCTTATTGGCCACTCGGGGGCTGCAGCGACCTGGTCCTCGGTACTCGGTTAGCAAATGCCCGCAAGGCTGTGGAATTGTCCTTGCTTGTCTGCTAGCTCGGTTAGGCTTGGCGCGTGACCACAGCCCTATATAGACGCTATCGACCAGAGAGTTTTGCCGAGCTAATTGGCCAGTCTCAGGTGACCGATCCGTTGCGCTCTGCCCTGAGGGCAGACAGGGTAAATCACGCTTATTTGTTCTCCGGCCCAAGAGGTTGTGGAAAGACTACAAGTGCCAGAATTTTGGCCAGATGCCTGAACTGCAAAGAGGGTCCCACCGACACTCCTTGCGGCAAGTGCGATAGCTGCATCGAGCTTTCACGAGGTGGACCGGGTTCTTTAGATGTGGTCGAAATTGATGCGGCCAGCCACAACGGTGTTGATGATGCAAGAGATCTTCGAGAGCGGGCAATTTTTGCTCCGGCGCGGGACCGCTACAAGATTTTCATTCTTGACGAGGCACACATGGTTACCCCGCAGGGCTTCAATGCCCTGCTAAAGATTGTTGAAGAGCCACCAGAGCACGTGAAGTTTATTTTCGCAACCACAGAGCCTGAGAAGGTCATTGGAACCATTCGGTCCAGAACTCATCACTACCCCTTCCGGTTGGTGCCTCCAGGGGAGCTACTGGAATACCTAGGGACTGTTTTGGAAGCCGAGGGTTTCAGTGCCGAGGCTGGTGTGATGCCGCTTGTGGTGCGGGCGTCAGGCGGCAGTGTTCGAGACGCCTTGTCACTGCTTGACCAGCTGATCGCTGGCAGCGACACCAAAGAGGTTGCCTATCAGCGTGCGGTAAACCTGTTGGGCTTCACCCACGATGAACTTATGAGCGAAGTTATAGACGCCTTTGCTGAGATTGATGCGGCCAAAGCATTCAGTGCGGTTGACAAGGTAATTCAGTCCGGCCAAGACGCAAGAAGGTTTCTTGAAGACTTACTTGAGCGCATCAGAGATCTAATGCTTGTCAGTTCTCTTGGAAACGACGCTAGGGCCATCTTGCGAGGCATTGGCCCCGAGCAATTCGACATTCTTACCATTCAAGCGAACAGATTCGGTCTTTCCGATTTGACCGCAGCTGCTGAAGCTACCTCTAAGGCTCTCTCAGACACCAGTGCAGCCTCAAACCCTAGGCTGCAGCTTGAACTCCTTTGCGCAAGGGTGCTAGCGCCAGTAAGCCAGCGATCCATCGCTTCAATCCACCAGGAGCCAGTTGCGGCAGTTGCTGCAACGGCAGCTGCGACAGTAAAGACCCCTGTCACTCCAGCTAAAACCGCAACTTCCGCCACTCCCGCAACAAAGGAAGCCAAGTCAGAGGCTGTAAAGAAAGTAGCTCCAGCGGAAGAAGAAAGCCCGGAGCCTGAGGCAAAGTCCGTCATTACTGCTCCAAAGCAGCCGGTTGTGCCTGCTCAAGACATCACCACGGCTACTGTCAAGTCGGCTTGGCCGATGATTCTAGAAACATTGGCAAAACAATCTCGATCTGCTTGGGCCGTTGCCTTCACCACCAAGGTGATTGATTTCAAAGACGAAGTTCTAACCCTTCTGTTTCAGAGCCAGAACGATGTTGATGCCTTCAAGAGTTCGCAGGGAGCAGCCGAGGTACTTCGTCAAGTTATTCGCGAACAATTGGGCGTTGTCGTCAAGTATCGGGCCAAGGTTGCCGAAGCTCCGGTGAAGCCTGAGTCAAAAAACACGGTTGAACCGACTGCCCCCGAGGAGTTCACTACCGAAGAAGAGCTAGAAGCACAAGACACCCCAGTTGAAGTTATTCAGGCTTCTGAACCAGAGGCTGAGCAAGCAGGCGAGTTTGTCCTCAGAGAAGTGCTTGGAGCCAAGCCGATAAAGGGTGAGCCTAACTAATGTATGACGGAGTGATTCAAGAGCTAATTGATCAGCTTGGTCGGCTTCCAGGTGTGGGACCCAAGTCCGCCCAGCGCATTGCCTTTCACCTGATTGAAACCGACAGCGAAGTTGCCCTTGAGCTTGCGGATGTGCTTCGAGAGGCCAAGGAAAAAGTTCGTTTTTGCATTACCTGCGGAAACGTTTCAGAAACCGAGCAGTGCTCTATTTGCCTAGACCCAAAGCGAGAACTAACTTCCATCTGCGTGGTCGAGGATTCCAAGGACATCAACTCCATTGAACGAACAAGAGAGTTCAGGGGCAAATATCACGTCCTCGGAGGAGCGATTTCTCCAATTATTGGAATTGGCCCAGACCAGCTGAGAATCAAGGATTTACTAAAGCGTCTCAGCGACCCCGAAATCACAGAAGTTATCCTTGCAACCAATCCAAATCTCGAGGGTGAGGCGACCGCCACCTACTTGATTAGGCTCTTGGGATCAATGGAAATCACCGTTTCTAAACTCGCCTCCGGCTTGCCAGTCGGCGGCGATTTGGAATATGCGGATGACATGACTTTGGGTCGCGCCTTTGAGGGGCGCAAAAGAGTCAACTAGAATTGGCAAGTTGCCAATGAAGGCATGATTCCCCCAATCCAGGAGCCCCAATTGCCAGTTATTGTGCAGAAATATGGAGGATCTTCCGTCCAAGACGCTGAGAAGATCAAGAATATTGCTGCGCGCGTTTTAAAGACTCAGGCCGAGGGAAATCAGGTTTGCGTTGTGGTTTCTGCCATGGGCGACACCACCGATGACCTCATTGATCTTGCAAATTCAGTTTCTTCTTCACCCGCAGGCGGACGCGAAATGGACGTCTTGCTAACCGCCGGTGAGCGCATCTCCATGTCGCTGCTGGCAATGGCCATAAAGGAGCAGGGTGGCCAAGCCAAGTCTTTCACCGGCTACCAAGCGGGCATTTCCACTGATTCGGATCACGGATCAGCCAGAATCTGGAAACTAGAGCCAACTCGTGTCCAAGAGTCTTTGGCAAAGGGAGAGGTTGCGATTGTTGCTGGCTTTCAAGGCTTCAGCTTTGAAAATGGTGACACCACAACCTTAGGTAGAGGCGGATCCGACACCACTGCCGTGGCACTGGCAGCAGCACTTAGTGCAGACGTCTGCGAGATCTACTCAGATGTGGATGGAATCTATACAGCCGACCCGAGAATTGTCCCCAGGGCTCATAAGTTGGCGCAGATTGACATCGAATCGATGCTGGAGCTTTCATCCTCCGGAGCTAAAATTCTTTACATCCGCGCGGTTGAATTCGCGCGCCGCCACAAGGTCCCAATTCGTGTTAGGTCCTCGTTTAGTACTGACCCCGGAACCCTCGTTTACACAGCTAGTGCAGGAGATGACATGGAAGAGCCAATCGTTTCAGGTGTTGCAACTGATGACACTCAATCAAAGGTGACCGTTATTGGGCTGCCGGACCGACCGGGCAAAGCAGCAGAGGTGTTCCAAATTGTCTCTGAAGCCGGTGCGAACATCGACATGATCGTGCAGAACGTCTCGACCGATGAAGACAAGCGCAGCGACATTTCAATGACGCTGCCTCACTCCGACCGACACAAGGTGGTTCAAGCCCTCAAGGACCGCCAGGAAGAGGTCGGCTTCGAGAACATTACCTATGACGACGAAATCGGCAAGCTATCCGTTGTTGGAGCTGGAATGAAGACCTCATCCGGAGTATCGGCAAGGCTTTTTGGAGCCTTGGCAAAAGCCGGAATCAACATCGAAATGATATCCACATCTGAAATCAGAATCTCGGTTGTTACTCGCGCCGATCAGCTAAAAGAAGCCACCAGAATTGTGCACTCCGCCTTCGAGCTGGATGCCGCCGATACTGCAATCATTTACGCCGGAACCGGGAAGTAACCAATGTCTAAGCCAAATCTTGCCCTTGTCGGTGCAACCGGTGCCGTCGGCACCGTGATGATTGAAATCATCAATGCGAGGACAAACATTTGGGGTGAAATAAGGCTTATCGCATCGGCTAGAAGTGCCGGAAAGCAAATTATGGTTCACGGTCAGCCGCTGACAGTTGTCGAGCTTTCCGAAGCTGCATTTGATGGCATGGACATTGCTTTGTTCGATGTCCCAGACGAGGTTTCGGAAGTCTGGGCACCAGTCGCTGCTGCCAAGGGCGTTGTTGCGGTTGATAACTCAGCGGCCTTCCGCATGAACCCTGAGGTTCCTTTGGTGGTTCCTGAAGTAAACCCTCACATGGCTAAGTCAAGGCCTATCGGTATCATCGCAAACCCAAACTGCACGACCTTGACCATGATGGCAGCGCTTGGCGCACTTCATCACAAGTGGGAGCTTCGAGAGCTAGTGGTTGCCAGTTATCAGGCTGTTTCTGGAGCCGGCACGCCTGGCATTGATCGCCTAGCAAATGAAATCAAGGCTGCAGCAACGAACCCGGAAGCCGGACTCAGTTCCGACAGTGTTTCAAAGACCTTGGAGTCTCAATCAGTGCACCAGGCCGATTCACCCTGGGCCCACCCGATTGCTTTGAACGTCATTCCTGCCGCGGGCGGCTTCAAAGATGGTGGACACACCTCCGAAGAGCTCAAGGTCAGAAATGAGTCACGCAAGATTCTTGGAATTCCTGGCCTCAAAGTTGCTGCAACCTGTGTTCGAGTCCCAGTTCAGGTTGGTCACTCCTTGGCCGTCCATGCGACTTTCGCTTCTTCGGTTTCTGCCGATGAGGTCAGAGAGCTACTTTCCAAGCAGCCAAGCGTCGTTGTCATGGATGATCCAGAAAATGATGTCTACCCAACCCCACAACATGTTGCCGGACAGGACCCGACCTTTGTTGGTCGGATCCGCCAGTCCGAAGATTTCCCAAACACAATTGACCTATTTGTGGTGGGGGACAACCTTAGAAAAGGCGCTGCGCTAAACACCTACGAAATAGCGGAGCTAGTAGCTCAAGAGCTCGCTTAGACGAAAACTAGTTCAGGGTAATAAGCGTCGCACTCGGTGGGCAAAAGATCCTAAGAGGCGCGTAGATTGAGCAGCCAATTCCATTGGAAACGTGCAACATTGCCTGATGGTTGTCATCTGACCAAGCCGATAAGCCGCTTGCGTACTTCCTGGGCAAATCACAGTTGGTAATCAATGCTTTTTGTCCCGGTAAGCACAGCTGACCGCCGTGAGTATGGCCGGCAAACATAATTTCAACTTGCTGCTCCAAGAGGGCATCGATGACCTCCAGATAGGGGGCGTGAGCGACTCCGATTGTGATGTCCACTTCTTTTAGTGAGGCGGTTTGCTTTGGTAGTCCGGCGAAATCCTCAAGGCCTTCGTGGGCATCGTTGAGTCCAAGAAAACCAATTCGAGTGCTATTGACTTCTAATTGACCGGCTTTGTTGTTGAGATTTAGCCATCCGGAACCGATGAGTTCATCTTCAAATCTCTTAGTATCCAGACGAACCCCGGGAGTTGAGTTTTTTGAGGGCCCCATGAAGTAACGCAGTGGGTTTCTTGGCTTTGGTGCCCGGTAGTCATTGCTTCCGTTTACAAAAACACCCGGAAACTGCCTGAGTGGTTCCAGGGCTAAAAGGGCCGGATTGATGGCATCCTTGTGTCCCAAGTTATCACCGGTGTTGATAACAAAATCCGGCTCTAGTTCAGCTAGCTTCGCCATGAAGTCAGCTTTGGCGGTTTGTCCCGGGGCGAAGTGTAAGTCTGAAATGTGAAGAATGCGCAGGCCCTTGCCGGCCGAGCTAGCGATATCTATTTCATGAACCTTGAACGGGCCAGAGTTTCCGGTTATCCACATGCGTTGGGCTGCACAATCACTGCGGATGCGACGATCACTGATTCGCCGGCGGCAGGAATGGTTGAGTGAGCCGAACCTGCTGGAAGATTCGGATCACAAAGATTAAGCATCCAGTATTGACTTGGCTGGGGTGGGGTTGGGAAGAAGCCCATCACTTCAAGCGTGGTGTAAGCGGCTTGAAGGTCTAGCCCCGAAACATCCGGCATTATTTGCTGACCGCCGGATGAAATAAAGACATCAATTATTGACCCCCTAGGCACCGACTCACCTGCCGCAGGGAAGGTGTATGCAACGGTACCCACTTGCTGAGCCGACGCAACTAGAGTTTCCACGAATCTCACGTTCAAATCACCGGTGACCAACTGCACTTTCGCACTATCGGTGTTAAACCCAGTTATTTCCGGCACGCTGAGCATGGTGGCGTCGAGATACCTAGGGTTTGCAGTTGGGAACTGGACTTCCTCGTAATGCTTATTTACCTCGAGCATTATCTCTTTCCAGACCGCATGACGAATGGTTGAAACTGCTCGATTGTTTACCGACTTTCCAGTCTGGGGGGTAAGTCCAACTACGTTTCCAACCCAAGTTGCGGTTGCCACTTCAGACGAGAAACCTGCCATCCAAGTGTGGATGCGGTCGTCTGTGGTACCGGTCTTGCCGGCCAAGGGCGTTCCGTCATTGGTATTGGCAGCCGAACCTGTTCCTCCGGAAACAACGCCCTTCATGGCATCAATCATCGCTGCTGAAACCTCAGGGGAGACCGACTGGTTGCACAAACTCTGTGGAACGGTTAGCTCCTCGTCGGTGAACCTGACAAGCACTCTGTCAATCGCAATTGGAGAGCAGTAGACACCAGCGTTTGCAATGCCGGCGTAGGCGGCAGCCATTGTCAGTGGTGCAATTTCGTTGGTTCCCAGAATTGCGGATGGCACATAGAGCAGCTCATCGCCATCTGCTCTGTGGACGCCAAAGTCCTTGGCTGTGTCTCTGATTGCGCACAGGTCCAATTGAGATGCCATTGCTGCAAAGGCCGTGTTCTGTGAGGTTACAACCGCCTCTTGAACGCTTATGTCATCGATGGTTTGGTCTTGGGAGTTATTTACCTCCCAGAGTCCAACAACACCGCCGCAACTAGCCTGGAAATCTTTCGAGACATCCCAAATCTTAACTTCGTCGGGTTCCCCGTCAAGGTCGACATCCTCTCCGGTAAAGATTCGGCCATCAACATGGTCGCCGAGGGTGTAACCATTCTTTAGCCACTCGGCCAATGTAAAGACTTTGTAGGTCGAGCCGGGCTGGAAACCAGAAGATCCACCGTATGGCTTATCGCTGTTGAAGTTCACGCTGGTGCCACCCGGAACTGGGTTATCGCTCTGATCGAAGTAGCGGTTCTGCGCCATGGCAACGATTCGGCCAGTGCCAACCTCAACTGATACCGAAGCCGTCCCAAAGCCCCACTCGTTTTCAGGTGGCAGGTTAGTCATAACCGCATCCCAGGCTGCCTGCTGAATGTCTAAGTCGATAGTGGTGAAGATCTCCAGCCCACCGCGCCGAAGAAGCATCTCCCTGTCCTCCGGGGTAACTCCAAATTCCGGAGAGTTTCGTATGGTCCAGACCGTGTAGTCACAGAAGAAAGCCGTTACTTGGTTCTCTTCACAGCCCTGCTTGGTCTTGGTAATTTTCGTCTGGATTGGAGAGGCTTTGTAGGCGTCAGCCTGCTCTTGAGTTATGTAGCCCTCACTAGCCATGTTCTGAATCACGTAGTTTCTTCGGCTCAAGCCGCGCTCGTGATTTTCGGCCTCGTCTGGCTTGTAATCATTTGGAGATTTCAGCATTCCGGCTAGGTACGCTGCTTGCGGAACGTTCAGTTTGTTTGCCGAGGTTCCAAAGTAGTACTGGGAAGCAGTCTCAACACCGTTTATTTGGTTGCCCAAAAACACTAAGTTTAGGTATCCGGCCAGGATCTCTTTTTTGGTGACTTCTTGCTCCAAAGCGATGGCGAGTCTAATTTCTCTAAGCTTTCTCGCAACGCTGACCTCGGTAGCAGCCTGAATCGCTCCGGAGTCATTCGAAATGCTCGCCGCTTCAACCATTGACTGCCTCACGTACTGCATGGTGATGGTTGAGGCACCCGGTCCATCGCCGAAAGTGGCAAGGTTTGTAAGCGTCGCACGGATCAAAGAAATGATGTCCACTCCGCCGTGCTCGTAAAACCTAGGGTCCTCGGTCGCTACAACTGCGTTCACAAGGTTTACCGACATGCTCTCGAAAGGAACCTCGACGCGGTTTTCGTGGAAGAAGGTCGCGATTTGCTCTGGTTTTCCGTCTCGAAGCGCGTAAATCGCAGAGGACTGTGAGGAATTCACGGGCTTGATGTAAGAAGGTATTCCTTCGAACATTCCGATCGAAGTGGTCGTAACCACTCCGGCCACCGCAACCGCTGGTGCTAGCAGTGCCACCGACAATAGCCCCGCGACAACGCTGAGTAGGCCAAATTTTATAAGGCTTACGAACGTGGAGGATTTAGAGGTGCCAGACATAGGCTCTAGGATACTCGCAATAGGCTGAAATGGAGCTGTGAAATGACCAAGTGGGAGTACATAACAACGCCGCTATTGATACACAAGGAAACTCAGATTCTAAACACCTGGGGCAACCAGGGTTGGGAACTAGTTCAGGTCACTACCGGTCCGCAGGGCGGACTCATAGCGTTCTTCAAAAAAGCTGTTGCCGAATGAGCAAGGTCGAACAAAGACTCAGCGAGCTAGGCCTTACGCTTCCGGAGGTGGCAACTCCCGCCGGCTCTTATTTGCCCGCGATGATTTCCGGAAACCTAGTCTTTACCGCCGGCCAAATACCCGTGATTGAGGGAAAGCTCATGGCCACCGGCAAACTTGGTGCTGAAATAACGGTCGAGTACGGAGCTGAAATTGCTCAGCGCTGCGCGCTAAATGCCCTTGCTGCTGTCAAGTCTGTTATTGGGGACTTAGATCGAGTGAAGCAGGTTGTCAAGATTGTTGGTTTCGTGTCATCTGTTCCAGAATTCACGAGTCAGCCTGCGGTCATCAACGGCGCCTCTGAGTTTTTGCAGCAGGTCTTTGGCGATGCCGGCAAGCACGCTAGAAGTGCAGTTGGTGTGTCGGTGCTACCGCTTGACGCCCCAGTTGAAATCGAGCTGATTGTGGAGTTTTCCTAGAGGGCTTTGCGCATCCAAACTGAGTCTTCGGTTTCAAAGCCAAGATTTTGGTAAAGCTTTCTGGAATTAGGGTTTTGGGCTTCGGTCTCGAGAAACACAGCCTTGGTGTTGTGCTTTCTTAGGTGAGTCATCACCTCGGTGAGCATTTTTGCGCCGATTCCTTGGTTGCGGTGGTTCTTTGAGACAAAGACCTCGTCAATCAGTGCTTCTTTGCCTCCAGACTCAATCCCCCAACCCCAGCCGATGACGGCGTAACCAACTAGCACACTGTCTATCTCGGAAACAAACACAAGTCCCAGATCCTGGTTATTGAGCATTGGCTCGAGTCCAGCCAGCAAGTGCTCACGTCCGAAGTTAGTGCCTGTCTCTTCAGAAAAGCTAGCCAATAGCCCGAGCAGTGCTTCTAAATCAGCGGGAACTGCTTGCCTAATCATTTAGTCGTTTATACCGGAGTCGAGCTTTCGGCCGATGGTGTCCATGACCGAAGTGTCCGCAAGGGTAGTTACATCCCCAATAGGTCGATCCTCGGCAACATCTTTTAGAAGCCTGCGCATGATTTTTCCAGAACGAGTTTTAGGCAGTTCGCTCACCACGAAGATTGACCTTGGCTTGGCAATCGGGCCTATTTGGCTTGCCACGTGGTCACGCAGAATCTTTGAGGTGTCGGCTTCGCTACCAAGTTTGTCTAGTTCTTCTTGCATCAGAATCACAAACGCGACAATTGCCTGACCGGTGGTTTCATCGGCAGCTCCCACCACGGCAGCTTCTGCCACATACGGGTGAGAAACCAGCGCCGACTCAATCTCCGTCGTGCTGAGGCGATGGCCAGAAATGTTCATCACATCGTCCACTCGGCCAAGCAACCACAGGTCACCATCGTCATCTAGCTTTGCGCCGTCGCCGGCGAAATAGACCCCTGGAAATCTGGACCAATAAGTTTCCTTAAATCTTTCCGGGTCTCCCCAAATGCCTCGCAGCATTGAGGGCCAAGGTTCCGTGATTGCGAGATATCCTGCTTGACCGGGTCCAAGTTTTTTGCCGTCATCGTTCACTACCTCGATCTCGATTCCTGGAATCGGAACCTGGGCGCTTCCGGGCTTGGTTTTAGTGATGCCGGGGAGCGGAGAAACCATAATCGCTCCAGTTTCGGTTTGCCACCAAGTATCGACAATCGGGGCCTGGTCATAACCAATTGCCTTTCGATACCAAAGCCAAGCTGCTGGGTTTATCGGTTCACCAACTGAACCAAGAACTCTTATAGAGCTCAGGTCGTAGTGACTGACTACCGAGTCGCCCAGTTTCATAAAGCTTCTAATTGCAGTGGGGGCGGTGTAGAAGATGCTGACGTGGTATTTCTGAATGATGTCCCACCAGCGGCCCCAGTCCGGGGTATCTGGCGTGCCCTCGTAAATCACTTGCGTCGCACCATTGGCAAGTGGCCCGTATACAACATATGAGTGGCCGGTTATCCAGCCGACATCGGCCGTGCACCAATAGACATCCTGCCCCTCGTGCAAATCAAAGACGTTTTTGTGGGTGAAGCTCGATTGAGTCAGGTAGCCACCGGTTGTGTGCAGAATGCCCTTGGGTGTTCCTGTGGTTCCCGAGGTATAGAGAATAAATAGCGGGTGCTCGGCATTGAACCCCTTTGCAACATGCTCAGTGTCAACGCTCTGCATTTGTTCTTCCCACCAAACATCGCGGGCTGAATCCCAGTCGACTTCTTGGCCGGTTCGCTTAACGACCAGCACGTGTTCGACGCTCGGGCAGTTTCCATCTTTGAGCGCCTGATCAACAGCCGGCTTCAGAGCGCTGGCTTTGCCTTTTCGATAACCCCCGTCGGCAGTGATTACGACTTTGGCACCGGCATCTTGAATCCTGGAGGCCAGTGAGTCGGCGCTAAAGCCACCGAAGACAACAGAGTGCACAGCGCCGATTCTTGCAACTGCCTGCATAGCGATTACCGCTTCGGGAATCATGGGCATATAAATAGCCACCCGATCACCTGGCTCAACGCCCATTCTTATAAGGACGTTGGCTGCTTTTTTTACAGCCTTTAGCAAATCTAAGTAGGTATAAACCTGAGTGTCTCCCGGTTCGCCCTCAAAAAACAGTGCCACTCGCTTGCCCCAGCCGGCTTCAACGTGACGGTCTAGGCAGTTGTAGCTCACATTTAGCTCGCCGTCCGCAAACCACTTTGCAAATGGCGCGTTAGTAAAATCTAGGGTCTCAGTAAAAGGCTTGTGCCAGTGAAGCTCCCTGGCCTTGTCGGCCCAGAACTCAAGCCGGTCTTCCTTGGCCTGGGTGTAAATCCCGGGCTTGGCGATTGCGGCTTCCGCGAATTGAGTAGAAGGCGCAAACGCATAAGCCTCGGTCAGCAGGTTTTCTGTTTCGTGCTGTTCAGACAACTGTGTCCTCCAGGTGGTTTCTAGTTTTGTGTCTTGTCTTATTATCGGTTTTATTTCTGTTTCGGTTATCACGCTAGCGCTTTTCTGTGCTTGCCATGTCGACCCCCACGGGAACAAAGGTGCTTAGGAAAAAAATATGAGCTTTTCTTCCTTTACCCCTAAATGGGGGACATATTTTCAGAATCTTCTATAAGCTTTAATTACTGACTAGTTCAGTCGCGATGCCACATCCCCCATGTCGGCATCGCCGGCAGCAGGTTTCCCCAAACCTGCTGCCACCCTAATTTTCCCCAGCTTTGCTTTCTTGGATTCAAAGCTTGCGCTCCACGAACAAACATGGGTTTGTGGAGATAAATCAACTGAGCATCTGGCAAGTAATCCAGACCCCTGGGGTTACTGACCTGGTCATTGACGGTGCAGGTTATGCGTGCGCGGATTACGGGGCCGGCTTTCAAGAGATTGAATCGCCCTTTGGAACTGATCAGGATCTTTCCGAAGCTATCATCCAGCTCTCGCTGGATGCGGGGTCGAGAATCGACATCGCAAAGCCGGTTGCCGATTTTGTTTATCGCGGAGCCCGGTTTCATGCTGTCTTGCCATTTGGGTTATCCGATAAGCCACTTCTGAGCATTCGGGTTCACCCCGTTGAGCCCCAAACCCTTGAGTCGCTCCAGGCAGCCGGAATGTTTTCCAATCAACAGCTTGATTGGCTGAGGCGGCAAATTACTCATAAAAAGAGCATAGTTTTTAGCGGCCCAACCGGTGTTGGCAAGACAACCTTGTTGCGCGCGCTCTTGACTGAAGTAAGTGAGCGAGCGATCTGTATCGAGCAAACACCGGAACTGTTTCTTGCACCCCCTGCGATCGCTCTTACCGAGCGGGAGGCAAACCAAGAGGGTGTCGGTCAAATCGAACTGGATGAACTAATAATTCATGCCCTTCGCATGCGACCGGATCGAATCGTGGTCGGGGAAGTGCGATCAAAAGAGTTCAGGGTTTTGTTGCAAGCCATCAACAATGGTCACGAAGGGACCTTGACCACTCTGCATGCGAATAATTTGGAAAGTGTCGCAGAGCGCCTATTGGTCCTTGGGTTACTGGGGAACCTGACTGCTGATCTGACCTCGAGGCTCGTTGCCCAGTCAATCGATTATGTGGTTCAGCTTGGAAAAGCAGGCAACCAAAGGGTGATTACGGGGATCGGTCAACCGATCATGACACCTTCTGGGCTAAGAGTTCAAAGAGTGGAAATCTGATGCGGCCGGCAATGCTGGCTGGGCTGTTGTCAGCCGGGGTTCCGTTCCCAAAGGCCATTGAGCTGGCGGACCCCAAAGATTTGCCGGATAAGTTTCGAGATTTTATTGTTCTCGCTTTCGAACTGGGTGCCCCATTGGTTCCCACCTTGAGCCAACTTGAAGTTCAGCTGCGCCACGAGGAGCGAACCAGTCAAGAAATCGACCAAGCACAGGCGGTGCCTCAGGCAACTAGAACACTGTTGATTTGGCTGCCCGTTGTGAGCTTTGTTCTGGCGCAAATAATGGGCCTCGGAACCTTCACTGGGATTTTGCATCCGGTGGGAGCCCTGGCCGCATTGCTCGCAGGGGCACTGCTGTTCGCAGGCTATAAAATTTCCGGCCGAATGCTCAATAGTTTTCTGGCCCCAAAACCAGACCCAACCTTGTCGTTGATGGTTTTACGTATTTGCCTGTCCGCCGGGGAACCGTTGGAGAAAATTCGAATAAGACTCGAAAGTTACCCAGACGGTGGAGCAAGCCAGCTGGTTGAGATTTCAAAGCGCACTGGAGCCAGGCTCTCCTTCCTCATTGACTCCGAACTCGAGCAACTGAATCAAAAGCTCTTGTCCACCCGGATTGAAGAAGCGAGAAAGCTTTCGGTTCGTTTGCTCATCCCGTTGTCCCTGACAACCCTTCCGGCATTTTTGCTTCTCACCCTGCCGCCGATAATCATCGGCTTCACCCAATAAGAAAGGATAAAAAGATGCAAATACTAAAATCCGAAGACGGTGCCATCACCGCCGAATATGCAATTGCGACACTTGCCGGGGTCGCCTTCGCGGGCCTCATGCTGCTGGTGCTGAAATCTGAGGAGGTCAGGTCGCTGTTATTCAAGTTAATTGCGGGAGCAATTGGCCTTGGCTAGCAAAAGCCCGGTCATAGACAGTCTGGCTAGTGATCAAGGGGCGGTAACAGCAGAGTTCATGCTGCTGTTACCGGCCCTAATAATGCTATTTGCCACGGTGCTCGGCTCAGTGGCTTTTGCAACGGACCGCATAGCTCTTGAGGCAAAGGGCTTTGAGGCAGCCAGGTCGCTCGCCATTGGGCTTGATCTTGTGGCCGAACAAGGAATCGAAATTGAGAAATCTGTAGAAGGGACTCTAACTTGCGCAAAAATCTCCAAACAGTCACTCATCCCAATGAGCACCAAGCTCTGCGTAATGCAGGTTGGTCAGTAGATGCAGGATCCACGGCAATGGTCTCTTTGGCGTTCATGGGGACGCTCATGTTGTTGTTGTCAGCGGTCTCAATAGCGACATCATTGGCACTTGAGAGCACGAGGTTGCAGGTGGTCGCGGATCTTGGTTCACTAACCGCTGCCGACACGCTTCGGGGTCTGATTTCTGGAATTCCTTGCGAAAATGCGGAACTGATTGCGGTTTCGAATGGTAGTTTCCTAGATTCATGTCGTATTGTCGGAAGCGACGCGAGCGTCGAGCTAACTCAGCAGTCCGGATTTGTAGAACTTTTTGCATTTTCGGAAGCGGGTTCGCCAACTGACTAAATAGGAGTACTTTCTTGAAGAAGAAACTGGTAATTGTTGAGTCGCCTGCAAAGGCGAAGACGATTTCCAAATACCTCGGAAACGATTACGAGGTATTGGCATCTGTTGGTCACATCCGAGATTTGGCCCAGGCCAAAGAAATTCCAGCGGAAAAGAAAAAGGGCTCGCTCGGTAAGTTCTCAATTGACGTAGAGAACGACTTCGAACCCTTCTATGTTGTTTCCCCCGGCAAAGCCAAGACCGTTAGTGATCTAAAAAAGGCACTAAAAGACGCCGATGAGCTCTACCTTGCTACTGATGAGGACCGCGAGGGCGAAGCAATCGCATGGCACCTTTTGGAAGTGCTGAAACCCAAGGTCCCGGTTCACCGAATGGTCTTCAACGAAATCACAAAAGATGCCATCACTGCTGCCGCAAACAACACCAGGGAGCTAAACACCAACCTTGTTCAGGCTCAGGAAACCAGGCGGGTAGTTGATCGCTTGGTTGGCTATGAAATTTCTCCGGTTCTTTGGCGCAAGATAAATCGTGGACTGTCCGCCGGAAGAGTCCAGTCGCCTGCAATGCGGATGATTGTTCAGCGTGAGCGCGAGCGAATGGCCTTTGTTTCTGCCAGCTACTCCTCCATCACGGCAAATCTTGAGTCCGACTCAATTGGCTTTGAGGCGAAACTCACAATCCTGGATGGACAAAAGCTTGCTGGCACCAAGAGTTTTGATTCCAAGGGTGTTCTAGTTCAAGAGGCCTTGGTGCTCACTCCCGAGGAAGCTGCCGGCTACGCGGCCAAACTCAAAGGTCAGACTCTTAGGGTTTCAGCCGTCGAAGCAAAGCCTTCGACCAGAAAGCCATACGCGCCTTTCACCACTTCTACGCTGCAACAGGAAGCCTCTAAAAAACTAGGCATGAGTGCCAAGCAGGCTATGGACACAGCCCAGATGCTTTATCAAGACGGTCACATTACCTATATGCGAACGGATTCACCTTCGCTATCTGGCCAGGCAAGCTCGGCAGCCATTGCTGCCGCAAAGGAGCTCTTTGGCGCAGAGTCGGTTGCTTCGGCGCCACGTATGTACGGGGCTAAGTCGAAAAATGCTCAGGAGGCCCATGAGGCCATTCGTCCTTCGGGAGAGAAATTCGTTCACCCGGATGACCTTAAAAAAGTCTTGCAGGGAAAGTCACAACTTTTGTACGAGCTAATTTGGAGAAGGACAGTTGCTTCTCAAATGGCGGACGCCAAGCTTTCAACCACGACAGCCAAGCTGCAAACCGAGGTTGATTCGAAGGTAGCGGAATTTTCAGCATCAGGAACCGTGGTGCTGTTCAAGGGTTTCATGGCTGTTTATCAAGAAGCTCAAGAAGAAGGCAAAGAACCAGAGAGCGCGAAGCTTCCGGCTCTTGAGGTCGGCGCTACGATCAAAATCGATGAAATCGCATCCAAGGACCACTCGACTTCGCCACCAGCCAGATACACCGAAGCTTCATTGGTAAAGGCTTTGGAAGAACAGGGGATTGGAAGACCTTCAACTTACGCCGCAATTATTTCCACAATCATTACCAAGGGTTATGTAGTCAAGCGCGGTAGCGCACTGGTTCCTGAGTGGATCGCGTTTACCGTGACTAGGTTCTTGGAAGATAACTTTGGAGACTTGGTTGACTACGCCTTCACGGCGAAGATGGAATCGGATCTCGACCGAATAGCCCTTGGCGAACTTGATCGCTCTGGTTGGCTAAAGAATTTCTACTTCGGGGAAACCGGTTTGCAGTCAACCGTTGAGGGTCTTGGTGAAAGCGACCCGAGATCGATAAACACATTCGAAATTTCCGAAGACATCAATCTTCGAACCGGAAAATTCGGCCCATACCTTGAAGTAATGGAGAACGAAGAGCGCAGAATTGTAAACATACCTGCGGATCTAAGCCCCGATGAACTTACTCAAGCTAAGGCGGTTGAACTTGTAAATGCTCCGCCGGCAAGCGACCGAGTCCTGGGCCAAGAGCCGGAATCGGGTTTGGACATCATCGTGAAAGATGGTCGCTTTGGTCCTTACCTAACGTTGGTTGATGAGGGCAATCCAAAGCCAAAGACTGCCTCTTTGTTCAAGACCATGGCCGTTGACACCGTCACTTACGAAGACGCCCTGAAGCTTATGTCCCTGCCAAGAGCCATCGGCATCGATCCTGAAACTGAAACTGAAATCACCGCTCAAAACGGGAAGTTTGGTCCGTATCTAAAGCGTGGAACAGACTCTCGCTCGCTTGATACCGAGGAGCAGATTTTCTCACTTGATTTAGCTTCCGCGTTGGAGATCTACAAACAGCCAAAGTATGGCGGGCGCCGCACAGCAGCCACTCCGCTTCGGGAGTTCGGCGAAGACCCAGCCTCCAAGCTGAACGTTGTGGCCAAGACCGGACAGTTTGGAACATACGTTTCCGACGGAATTGTCAACGCAACCGTGCCAACCGATGAGCCATTAGACGAGCTAGCCAACGACCGCGCCTTCGAGCTTTTGGCCATTAGGCGTGAAAAGCTAGGGGTAGAACCAGGCGAAACACCAAAGACTCAGAAAAAGACGACCAGAAAAAAGCGGTAGCCGTGTTTATTACTTTTGAAGGAATCGACGGAGTTGGCAAGTCCACTCAGTTGGATCTACTCGAGACCTGGCTAAAAGCCAGGGGGCATGAAGTGCTGCGCACAATGGAGCCCGGCGGCACGGAACTCGGTCAAGAAATAAGGCACTTACTTCTCCACCGCAAGGGAGATGTCGCTCCAAGGGCAGAGGCGCTTTTATATGCCGCAGACCGAGCCCATCACGTTGCCACGAAGATTAGGCCGGCCCTAGAACTTGGCACGATAGTGCTTGGGGACCGCTACTACGATTCTTCGATTGCCTATCAGGGTGCTGCACGAGAGCTCTCCGTAAAAGAAGTACAGGATATTTCACTCTGGGCCGTTGCAGGCCTCGAGCCAGACCTTACTTTTTTATTGGACATGCCAGCCGAGCAGGCGCTCGCAAGACGTGATGACACAGGAACTGCTCCAGATCGCTTAGAAAGTGAGCAGGTTGAGTTTTTTGCAAGGGCCAGAGATCAATATCTAAAGCTTGCGACCCAACCTCGTTTTGAAGTTATCGACGCGACCAAGGCCATTCCCGAAATACATTCAGCGGTGATTGCCCGTATTGAAAAAGCGGGGCTCGGCAAATGACCTCCGGGGTCTTTGATCAGCTTTTAGGTCAACCAGAAGCAATTGAGCAACTGCAGCGCACGGTTGCCGGAAAACTAAAAGGCGTTCACCACGCTTGGCTATTCACCGGCCCAGCAGGTTCTGGCAGGTCTTTGTTGGCCAAGGCGTTCGCCGCTGCGCTTCAGTGTGAAAATGATGGGTGTGGGCGCTGCCAGCAGTGCTCTTTAACAATTGCCGGAGCCCACCCGGATGTATTGACCCTTGCCACCGAGCGGGTATTGATCAGCATCGACGAGGTTCGTGAGCTGGTACAAAAATCCGGGATGAATAGCACCATTGGTGATTATCGAATAGTGATTATCGAAGACAGCGATCGTATGACCGAGCGCACGTCAAATGTTCTACTGAAAGCTCTTGAAGAACCCCAAGACAAAACAATTTGGATCCTCTGCGCACCAAGTGTTGCCGACCTTTTGCCAACAATCCGTTCCAGAACTATGAACGTGCTGCTTCGACTCCCGAGTGTCGAGGAAGTTGCTGAGCTACTGGTCCAGCGGGACAAGGTTGATAGAGATCTTGCAATTAGATCCGCACGCCAAGCCCAGAACCACGTTGGCATGGCAAGAAGGCTGGCGGTTTCTCAGGACGCAAGATCCAGAAGGGCTGAAACCCTGCGGGAAATCGCGGGCATCACAAACCTTAGCCGGGCCATGGTTGCTGCTGAAAAGCTACTCGGCGTTGCCAAACGCGATGCTGAGGCGCTAGCTCAAGAGCGCGATAAGTCCGAAAAGGAACACTTGATGCTCGCCTACGGGCTTGGGATTGACGAGAAGATCCCTCCGAACCTGAGGCCGCAGTTCAAGGGCTTAGAGGAAAACCAGAAGCGAAGAAACACCAGAGCTCTTAGAGACGGTATCGATCGAATTTTCACCGACGCCGAGTCTTTTTTTAGAGACGTGCTTGCCCTACAGCTTGGTGCGAATGTCGAAATGACTAATCCTGAGCTTGCCGAAGACCTTCAGCTGAGGCAGCTGGGTACAAACGCGGCCGCAAGCATCGCTGTTTTAGACGCAATTGCCGAATCTAGAAAGCGCTTGGCTTCAAACGTTAGAGACCTGCTGGTCCTCGAATCGCTTTGCACGCTGATGATCCTGAGACGTGACCTTGCGGCTTAGGGCAGCTCTTATCGCCGGCGTTTTATTGCTTGCGGGCTGCACTCCCACTCCAGCTCCGGACCCGGTTGCTGAAATTTCTAGCGGAGCCGTATCCCTTTATGAGCAGGTGATCATTTGGGAAGACTGCGAAGAGGGTTTTGAATGCGCGGTTGTTGCTGCACCGCTTGACTGGCAAGTGCCCACTGGATCGTTGATCACAGTGGCTCTGATGCGCAAGGCCGGAACCGCTTCGTTAGAACCCTTACTTGTGAACCCGGGTGGACCAGGGTCGAGTTCTATTGAATGGTTACTGGCTTCTTACGAGGGCCTCGGGAGCGATTACCTGCGATCAAATTTTCAAGTCATAGCCTTTGACCCAAGAGGGGTTGGGAAGACCTCGCCGGTTGAGTGCAGCAACCTGGGTCTCAAAGATCAGCTTCTCTATGGAAGCTCTCCCTACCGATTCGGAACCGAAGAGGACATTCAGTATTCGGCCGACTTGTCGTATCGCTTCGCACAGAGTTGCCAAGGGGAATTGAGCACCGGTTATTACAACACTCAGCAGACCGCCAATGACATGGAGCTTCTGCGAATTCTTCTTGGCAGTGAGAAGCTAAATTATCTTGGCTACAGCTACGGCACCGAGCTAGGAGCCACCTTCGCTGTGTTGTTCCCGGATCAAGTTGGTCTGTTTGTGTTGGATGGCGCAGTTGACCCAACCATTGATCCTGACTTGTCTCTTCTGGGGCAAATAAAAGGCTTTGATAAGGCGCTCAGCGCCTATCTAGTCGACTGCTTCACCAGAGTCAGCTGCCCACTCCCAAACGACATGGCTGAAGCCAAGGACACTATTGCAGGGCTCTTGAGCTCACTAGAAAATAGTTCGATGCCAACTGATTTTGATAGGGACCTGTCACTATCGGCAGCGATTGCCGGGATTATTGTGACTCTTTATTCGCAAGACAGCTGGGAGTATCTGTCTATTGGACTTGAAGAGGGTCTTGCAGGAGATGGCACAACCCTGCTGCTACTGGCAGATTTTTATAACGACCGCGATGCCGAAGGTGGATATCTAACCAACTTGGTTGAGGCAAACTATGCCATTGCCTGTGCTGATGAAATTACTTACCCATTGCCAACCTCTGATCTGACAAAAGAAATAACGGCTGCAAGCAAGGTATTCGGCAAGTACTTTGCCTATGGCGAGAGTTCTTGCGATGGTTGGGCAGCCGGTATTGGAAACCAGAAGCTCGATTACAGGGTTGATTTACCAAATCCAGTAATGATCGTAGGTACTACCGGTGACCCGGCTACCCCCTACGAGCAGGCCGTTACCTTGAGCTCGCTGATGCAGGGCTCTTACCTACTTACATTCGAAGGTGAGGGTCACACTGCTTATGGTTCCAGCGACTGCGTTGGAAAGGTCGTTGATGACTACCTTGCCGGTAACATGATTTCAGAAGATTCTCTTTACTGCAGGTAGTGCGCCTAAAGCCTTCTATCTGGCCCTCTATAGGTAAAGAGCTGCCATCAGTACTGCAAATATCACGATAAAGATTGCAGGGGTCACAAACTTCACAACCTCTAGCCATGGGCGAAAGCTGATTATCCGCGATCGAAGAGCCGACTGACCTGGTAGCGCAGCTAGGTCGTCAATGACGGCCTGGGCCTGGGACGCAGCTGAGTACTCGGCTAAAGCACCGAGAATCCCTGAGGCTAGTAAAATTAGGGCAAATCCATGAACCAAAAACATTTCGTATCCGGAAATGGTCGGAGTCGCAAAGGCGGCAAAGGCCAGCAGGGCCGTCGGCGCGAGCTGAGCCAAAATAATGTGGAGTCGGTTTTTTTGGAACTCGCGGATTAGTTCGGCTTCTGTCATGGTTAGTTCCTTTGATCGTATCTATAAGGTTAGGCAACACATTGAAAAATAATGCCCTGCAGGAGAGCCTGTCGCGCAGATTCCGGAAACTCCTGTCTGGTGCACCCGACGGCATTCCTCCGTGGCTAGAAGTTGTTGCTAAGGGCGATGAGCGAGGTTTTTATTTGCCTACCGATGCGCCCTGGGTAGTACATGGAAATTTTTCAACATTGGTTGGCGGCGTAAGAGCGCTTCTTATGCAGGCTCTTCACCCGGGTTCCCTTACCGGGGTGTCAGAGCACTCTCGCTATGAGCAAGACCCACTAGGCAGACTCTCTGGAACAATTAGATGGCTAACGGTTACAACCTTTGGTTCGATCGAAGCAATAAATGGTGAGGCCGGCAGAGTAAACCGCATGCACAAGACCGTGAGCGGTGAGTACCAGACTTCCACTGGCGAAACTAAGGGTTACCGGGCAGCAGACAAGGATCTGCTGCTTTGGGTTCACGTGGCTTTCATGGACTCATTCCTAAGAGCCCACCAGAACTACTCAAAGACCCCAATTCCTGGTGGAGCAGATTCCTACGTTGCACTGTGGTCAAAATCGGTTCAGCCTCTCGGGCTAAAAACAGCTCCGATGAGTGAAGCCGAGCTTCTGGAAACCCTAGAAGGTTTCAAGTCGAAGCTCACCGTCACCGATGACACCAAAGCTGTTATCAGCTGGATAAGAAAGGCACCGCTACCGCTTGTTGCAAAGCCGGTATACGCGCTGCTGTTTCAGTCGGCGCTCGCCTCGATGCCGAAGGAGTACCAGTTGATGATTGGTGTTAAACCTCTGCCACTTTGGTTCTTGAGGCCCGTGACTACATCGCTTTTGAGCTTTATGCGGTTCGCTATCGGGCCAGAGTCTCCAATAGAAGACGCAGCCCTCGCCAGGCTTAGACGAGCAGGCGCAATTAGCGACTAAACTTTTGAATCGATACGCCACCCTAGCTCAGTTGGTAGAGCAGCTCACTCGTAACGAGCAGGTCAGGAGTTCGATTCTCCTGGGTGGCTCTGAACTAGATTTGCATATCTAAGCGGACTTGAGACACACGCCCCTCGATTAGCGCGGGATGACTTATGTGCAAGTTGTAACTTGGTTTCGGACACGCACTGACTCGAAAGAATTCACTCATTTATGGAGCTCACCTTCGGTCCTTGTTGGTGAGCATCTCACTGACAGCAAGGTATGCAGATTCGCAGGCACCGTGCACAGCAATCGTCTTGCCGCTTGGATTCATGGCTTCGCCAGCGAAGTAAATTTTGTTGTTTAGTGGGGCAGAAAGCTCTTTCACCGACCCCTTGCGCATAGAGTACGAGCCGCCAATAAAGGGCTCTTTGCTCCAGTTTTGGATAATGTGCTTTTTGTAATACCTGGTTGCTTGACCATCGAAGACTTCGTCTAGCTCCTTCAGAATGAAGTCAAGAAGCGCTTTGTCTGTCTTGAGCGATGTGTACTTAGTAGCAGTTAGGCCGTGAGCGAATAGCGCCAGAATGTTTTTCGAAGAGTTCTTGCCAACAGTTGCGTCGTAGTACGAATCATCGGATTCTAAGGGATTGCGGATTGCGCTGCCTATCTCTACTACATCTGGATAAAACTTTTCTGAAAATTCAATGAACACCTTCAGGCCATCGCCGAACTGCTCCTTATTGATTGCTTTCTTTTTCCAGTCCGGAAGGGCTGGTGCGAACTCAATGTATTCGTCTTGCAGCATCTTAATGGGCACTGTTATCAACACTTTGTCGGCCCTGAACTGCTCGCCAGAAGCTGAAGTTGCGACAATCTCGTTGCTGCTGTGCTCTATTTTGATGACTGGGGTCGAGTAATGAATTTTCTTTTTCATTTCTGGGGTTACCAACTGGTCAATGAAGTCAAACCAGGTTGAATCGGCAAACTTTCCGTCGTTAACAAGCGCAAGTAATAACTTCATCCATCCCTTGCTGCGTAATTTGCCATTCTTGTATTGCAGAATCGTCTTAGGTCGATAATTAAAAATCCTAAACTCAGGGCTTTGCCCACTCAATAAAGCTTGTGTGGTTGGCGCTTTGGCTTTTATGGCTCTGTGAACCCATTCCGCACCCAAATCTATTGGGAAGTCGGCAAAACCGGCGGTCTTCTTTACCCTGCCGCCATGCACCGAACTGGCTTCTAGTATTTCAAAATCTATGCGCTTTTCAGAAAGAGCGTGCCCCGCCGTTATACCTGCCGCACCTGCTCCCACTATAAGTATTCTCATGTAAAAAGTTTACAATTACCCCCAACTCAATTAAGCCCAAAAAAAAGCAATACACGCTCGGACCGTTGGCCCAAATATCAAGACAATAAGGTTTAGCAATTCGTTAAGCACTTTCTATCGATAATGCCGGTAACAAGCTGTAATAGCGGACTATAAGGGGTTACATCTCAATCCCAGAAACCCCTACAATTGGGCTGAAAACACATTGTTTTCAGGGGTATTCGTCTCCCTCGTAACGAGCAGGTCAGGAGTTCGATTCTCCTGGGTGGCTCTCAACGAGATTCGCACCGCTAGGCGGACTTGAGACCAGGTCCCTCAACTACTGAGGGGGCAAAATGTGTAGCTCAAGCAAAAACTCAAGCAAGCCGACATAGCCTGACCCACTGTGAGAAATCAGTGCACAGTCTTTACCTGTGCTGCCAACAACACAAAAACTACTTGTCGTCCCACTGTGGATTGTCGGCGTCGGGTTTGCTGCTCTCTTCCGGTTGATGTTTTTTGGATCTCACAACAAAAAGACTGAGCACAGTTGCGACCACCGCGCCCAATACCAGTAGCACTAAAAGCGTTTCCAATAACATAGGCATTCTCCTTGTTTTAGACCCTACCAACTCAGGCGAAATCTCAAGCAATTTGACTGACACAACCTTACAAACTGGGACACACTAGGACACAGTATTTATCTGTACTGTGCGGGAAAGCACTGTGTTTTTAGGGGTCTGAATCTCTCTTGTAATGAGGAGGTCAGGAGTTTGATTCTCTTGGGTGGCTCTGCAAGAGCCCAAACCCTGAGCAAAACTTACTCAAGTACTTGCCCCAATAGACTCGAGTCATGAATAGGCCTTTAGTCAAAGTCACTGCCGCGGATTACCACACTGCTGGCGAGCCATTTCGAATCGTGAGTGTCGGGCTTCCTGACATTGCGGGAGCAACGGTCCTAGACAAGCGAGCAGGGGCTTCCTCAAATCAGAAAGTCGAACAAATTAGAAAACTACTTGTCAATGAACCCCGGGGTCATGCGGATATGTATGGCGGGTTTATCGTGGAGCCAAACGATGATGGTGCTGATTTCGGTGTGCTGTTTTGGCACGGTGATGGTTATTCAACTGCTTGTGGGCACGGCACCATTGCGCTTGGCGCTTGGGCCGTTGACACCGGGTTGGTTGCTGTAGAACCCAATGGTGAAACTGCAGTCACAATCGATGTTCCATCCGGCAGAGTGCAGGCTCTGGTGACTCAAGAAAACGGAATCACAACGAAGATTTCCTTCAGGAATGTGTTTTCCCACGCAATCGCCGAGGCGGTGCCAGTGGATCTGGATGATGGCAGGACTGTCTTGGTCGACATTGGTTACGGTGGTGCAAACTACGCAAGCATCGAGGCCAGCAAGCTCGGCTTATCGGTCGAACCCAAGCATTTAGATGAGCTAATTCGCATCGGTAGGCAGATCAAATGGAAGTTGAACGAGACTCCGGAATCTAATTCGCAGGCCGATGAACGCCTAAACGGTATCTACGGAACCATTATTTTTGATGAGATTAATTCAACTGAGACCGAACTTCATCAACGAAATGTAACTATCTATGCCGATGGCCGGGTCGACAGGTCACCTTGTGGTTCTGGAACCGCAGCAAGAATTGCTCAGCTTGCCCATTCCGGCAAGCTAACTAAGTCAATGACTCTTATTCACGACTCGATCATCGCCACTAGGTTTTATGGCCGCATTGAAGAAACCCAAAGCCACGGACAAAGTTCTGGTGTTATCCCGGTGATTACCGGAAACGCCTTCCATGTTGCAAACTCAGAGTTTTTGTTGTTCGAAAACGATGAATTGGATGCGGGGTTCTCACTTCGATGAGCGCTCTAAGCCCGGCAAAGTGGATAAGTGACCAAGAGTTATTTATAAAGTTTGGTTATCGCAAGGCAATCGAAGCAATAAGCCAAGCCCTGACCGGTGGGTTTGACCCTGCAACTGACAAATCACGCTCATTTGTTGAATTTGCCTATGGCCAGGGGCTAGTGATGCCCAGCGAGAATGCTGAGTTTGTAGGGCTGAAGTTCGTCACCGTCGCCCCCAAGAACCCGGCTAAAAACATTCCAAGAATCCAAGGCATCTATACGTTGTTTGATGCCAAAACTCTTACCCCTTTGGCTCAGTGCGATGGCGCTGCTTTGACGCTGCTTAGGACTTCCTGCGTAACGGCAGCCATGGTGCAAAAGTTGGCTTTGCCAGAAAGCCCAAAGCTGGTTGTTTTTGGCTCTGGGCCACAGGCTTTTGCCCACATTCTCGCAATTTCAGCCGTGTCAACGCCAGATTCAATTCGAATCTTGGCCAGAAACACCGCAGGTGTTGAGAAGCTGATTGTTGACCTAAGGTCTCATGGCATTGAGGCGGCTGCAGGGTCAACTAAGGACCTTGCCGAGGCTGACTTAGTTATTACTGCAACCACTGCCAGAGAGCCTCTGTTTGCTCTAGAGCAAGTTCAGAAGACAGTAATTGTTGCGGCAGTTGGTTCGCACGAACCAAACGCTAGAGAACTACCCGGAAATCTCATGGGTATTGGAACGGTGTTCATTGAAGATCAATCGGCTGCGCTCAGAGAGGCAGGCGATGTCATCATGGCAATCAACGAAGGCTTTGTTGCCGCGGAAGATCTAGTGGAGGTAAAAAAGCTATTTACTTCTGACTACAAGATAGATAGCCAGTCGATAAGAATCTACAAGTCATCCGGAATGCCTTGGCAGGATCTGGCGATCTTTGGCGCAAGCTATAAGGCTCTGATCTAAGTTCTTATTTCGCGCGCAATGCACTGATGAGAGCCAAGCCCCCGGCAATTAGGACCATGGCCGGCGGGATGAAGTTTAGAGGCGAGTACCAGTCGGTGGCGCTGTTGGCGATTACGAACACTACCCCGGCGACACCGAGAGCCAGCAAGAGCCACGCAATCACCTTGGTTGACTGCGGGTCGATCTTCTGAAGATCTTCCCTGGACTGTGCGGTTGTTTTACCGCAGCTTGGGCAGTTGAAATCAGACTCGGAAATTTCGCTTTGGCAGTTTTTACATTTCATGACTTTAGGTTATTGCTTATCTAAAGTCTGGGTTCACTAAATCAATAATCTGAGGACCTGCTACCAACACGATTGCCAGCACAAAAAGTGCTAGGCCAATTCGTTTCCACATTTTTTCTAGCTGGCTGGAATCCCTAGGTTCTTTTGGGTTCTGTTTATCAGTCATGCCCCCAGCCTACTTCTTGCCGTTAGCACGGGTGGGCTTTGGCCTGCTGGCAGATACAATTGCAAAAAACGGGCAGTAGCAATTTAGCTGGAGTTTCACCTACCGCAGCTGCCCTTTTATCGATTGGAAGAACTTGAAGAACAATCTCGTCGCACTCGAGCCCAAGCAGTTTCCAGAATATGTAGAGGCGATCACCGATGCCGGCGGTCAGGTGAATTCAGTAACGCCTTCCACAAAAGCCCTTGTCTGGACCGATTACTCCTCTCCTGGGGCTTTGCAGGAGATGCTCAATGCCAACCCGCAGCTTGAGTGGGTGCAGTTGCCATTCGCTGGGGTTGATGCTTTTGGTGAGATTTTGAAGAGTCCAATTATTTTTACAAGTGCCAAGCGGTCTTACTCTGAACCGGTAGCTGAGCATGCCCTCGCTCTTTGCTTGGCTTTGGCAAGAATCATTCCGGAGCGAGTAAGAACTAAGAGCTGGGGTAGGCAGTTTGCAGACTCTCTCTACGATCAGGATGTTTTGATTGTTGGCGGCGGCGGCATCGCCGAAGAGCTTTCGTCCTTGCTTGCTCCTTTTCGCTCCAAGGTCACAGTTGTCAGGAACAGACCCAACGAGCCTTTTCTTGCGGGCTTCACAGGACGGGTTGTTTCATTTGACGACTTTGACAAGGAGTTAGCCAAAGCAAAGTTTGTGATTCTGGCCTGCGCCTTGACAGAGACCACGAGGTTCTTGTTTGATACTCGAGCGTTTGGGCTAATGCGCACCGATTCTTATCTAGTGAACATCGCAAGGGGAGAAGTTGTGAACCAAGAAGACTTGGTTCACGCCTTGAAATCAGGCAGCATTGCGGCAGCAGCAACTGATGTTACTTATCCAGAGCCTTTGCCAGCAGATCACGCAATGTGGCAGCTGGATAATTTACTCATCACCCCCCACACCGCAGACACCAAGGAAATAGTTACGAGGCTATTTTCAGATCGACTTCGGGTGAACGTGGCAGCCTGGCTTAAAGACAAGCCGCTTGTTGGTGTTGTCGATGCTGAGCTGGGTTATTAGATCAGTATTTAGCTTTACCCCCAAAGCGTTGGGCTAAACACTTCTACTTTTCCACCGGGAAGGTAGTTCAAGCCGTTTGGAATATCTTTGGCTATCAAAAGCGGCCCATCGATATCTACAAACTCAGAATGCTGACCGATTACATAGGCCGGGGCCATCGACAGCGATGTGCCGGTCATATTTCCAACCATTATTGACTTACCGTCTTTTTGAGCAACATCAACAATCTGCAAGGCTTCGGTCAGGCCACCGCATTTATCCAGCTTTATGTTTATCACCTGGAAGTTCTTTGAGTTGGCTTCGTATTCACTGAGGTTTAGAACGCTCTCGTCCCCGCCCAAAGGTATTGGAGAAACAAAGCCGTCAAGTTCAGAGTCGTTGCCTCGAGCCAGCGGTTGCTCGATCATTTTTATGCCTAGATCGCTAAGAGCTGGAATGAACTTTATTAGCTGTTCAAATTGCCAGCCTTGATTGACATCAACAACCAAGTTTGCATCCGGCCTTGCTGCTCTTATCGCGGTTAGCTTTTCGACCGGCTCGTGGTCATCGAGCTTGATTTTTAAGTTTGAAAAATCACCCAGTTCTTTTGCCCTTGTGGCCATCTGCTCTTGCGTACCGATGCCTATGGTTGCAACGGTATTTAGTTGTTTAGGTTTGAGCCCAACCAGCTCCCAGATGCTGGCACCTCTAATCTTGCATTCCAAATCCCACATCGCAGAGTCAAGCGCATTTCGGGCGCCATTGGGCGGCATAATCTCGTTGATGTCTTGACGCGTAGCGCCCTGCTCGACCCGCGGTTTTATTTCTTCTAGGTCTCGTAGCATCTTGGCTTGGTCATCGCCCAAGTAATACGCGCCAACGCCTTCGCCCCTGCCAGTAAAGCCGTCTTTTTCAAGAGTCACCCAAACCGCATTTAGCTCCAGAAAGGTGTAGCCGGTGATAACAAAGGGGGAGTGCAAGGCAAAATCCTTGCGCTCAATCGTCATCTTCATTTTTGGCCCAGAAGATTATCGATTACGTCGTCGAGTCCAGTGACCAATGGGTCCATGGTCGGCAGGTCATAGAGTGCGCTCAAGTTAGCAAGGTAGGCGGCACGCTCATGATCTGGCAGCGTGCTGGTGTTAACGCTTATTCCAACGCATCTAATTTCGGGGTTCACGCTTTTTGCTATCTCGATGGTCCGATCGATCACCGCCTGAATGCTCGGCAGTTCAAAGTCCGGCCAGCCCTTTATATGGGTGCGAAGTGCTTCGGTGCAAACCACAAAGGCATCTGGTTGCGAGCCCACCAGTAGACCGGTGCTCACCGATGAGTAGCCCGGGTGAAACAGGCTTCCCTGACCCTCGATTATGTCCCAGTGATCGGGGTGGTTGTTAGGAGAAATCATTTCTGCCGCACCCGAAAGAAAGTCGGCAACGACGGCATCAATCGGGATACCGCTTCCGGCAATCATGATGCCGGTTTGGCCAGAGGCACGGAAGTCGGCATCCACGCCACGTTCTTTTAGCCCGTCAGCGATTGCTAAAGCGGTATATTTCTTGCCCAGTGCACAATCGGTGCCCACTGTCAAAAGTCTTTTTCCGGTTCGTTTTTTACCCGTTCCAACCGGGATGTGCTGTGGTGGCACTCGAACATCAATCAGCTCTGCCCCGGACTCGTTGGCTGCTGCAACCAGCGCTGGCATATCATTCAACCTTGTGTGAACTCCTGCGACGACGTCCATTCCTGCCTTTAGGGCGGCAACCAGGGTTGGCATCCAAGCCTCTGGAATTGCACCGCCCACAGCCGATGTTCCAATGACTAGCGATTTAGCTCCGGCTTCGGCGGCGCTTGCCACGCTGTGCTTGGCAAGACCTAAATCAATCGTGCCGCCCGGAAGGCTCAGTTGGCCCATGCAGCTTTCCGGCCGCCACTTTGCAAGCCCTGCAGCGGTTTTGGCGTAGATTGGCTCAGTTTCGCTGCCAATGAATAAGAGGTAGGGGGTGCGCAGTGTGATTGTTGTCAATTGATCCTCGCCGGAATAGATATCCACATAATTCTTCACTCTAACTAGGTTTGTGGCTTGAGGTTTTGCTTCTTAGTCTTGCGGCAGCTGGCACTCGGGGGTGCCGCCCGGCAGGCGATGCCGATTGGCCGCAACCAAGAAGTAAATGGGCTTTGCGATGTTTCTTATAACCGGGAGCTTTAGGAACCAGCCAGCCAGAGCCCAAATGGTTTTCGATTCGATTAGTGCCTGGGCAATAGCCGCCGCCGCAACGTATCTCGTTGTCCCAGAAACGAAGTAGACCGCCTTTGAGGTGAGCTCAGAGGTGAGTCCAAGCGATTCCAGATCTAATTTTTGGTAAGGCTCAATCGGAATCTTGTGTCGGGTCATCTTGCGAAGCAGCCTGGCACTGGAGCTGCAGAAAGCGCAGTCTCCGTCAAAGATAAGAACTTGTTTGCTTGCACCCATGGATTAAGCCTAATGCGGTGTAATGTTTTGGGGTTGTATTGGTTTTACTACAGGAGGCGTAGGCTAAAAGCGTGAACCAATTAGGTCGCAAGCGATCCATGCACCCAACACAGATCGTAGTTATTGCGTTCGGTGCGGCGGCAATCGCTGGCACCCTGTTGCTTTTGCTCCCGATGTCAACATCTGCCGGCAATAACACGACTCTAGTCACCGCATTTTTCACTGCCGTTTCGGCTGTTTGTATAACCGGTTTGACCGTTGTAGACACCGCAACTCACTGGTCCGGTTTTGGGCAGTTCGTGATTTTGATTTTGATTCAACTCGGCGGCCTTGGAATCGTCGCCTTTGCGACTTTGCTTGGTTTGCTAATTTCCGGGCGAATCAGCCTGAGAGATCGAATGAATACTTTGTCTGAGGCCAAGATTGTTGGCGCAGACAACGTTTCTAAGTTGCTCGGCCGAATTCTGTTGGTTTATTTCGGTTTTGAGCTGGTCCTGGCAACTTACCTAAGCATCAGATTGCACTTTAGCTACGGCGAGGAAGTTCTTCGCTCAATTTGGCACGGTACTTTTCACGCAATCTCAGCTTTCAATAACGGCGGTTTTTCGCTATACACCGACAGCATGATGGGCTTCAGTCAGGACATGTTCTTCATCGCACCGGTGATGTTGGCTGTGATTGTTGGAGGGCTTGGGTTCCCGGTTCTAATTGAGCTTCACGAGAGACTGTGGCGCTTGCGATTGCAGCCGGGCGGAAAGGCAAAGCGCTTTAGCCTCCACACCAGGCTAACTCTCTGGATGACTATTTGCTTGATCGGATTAGGAGCACTTTTCATCGGGCTACTTGAGTGGAATAACCCTGGAACTTTGGGGGGCTTGAACACCTGGGACAAATTGGTCAACACCTTGTTCTCGGCTGTTATGCCGCGCTCGGGGGGCTTCAACTCGATAGACATTTCTCTGATGGACCCAGCCACTTGGTTGGGCATAGACCTACTGATGGTTATCGGTGGTGGTTCAGCATCTACAGCCGGAGGCCTCAAGGTGACCACGATCGCCGTTTTGATCTTTATTGTTTACACCGAAATTCGCGGTGAGACTGCGGTGAACGTTGGAAACCGCCGGTTGCCCCGCTCGATTCAGCGTCAAGCTCTTACTTTGGTGGCTCTAAGCACGACAGCAATCTTGGGCACGACCTTGCTCTTTGCCGCGACGACTGACTTCTCACTCGACGAGATACTTTTCGATGTGGTGTCCGCTGCCGCAACGGTAGGACTTTCAACCGGCATAACCTCTGAATTGCCGGCTTTTCACCAATTTTGGCTCGCATTTTTGATGTTTATTGGTCGTTTGGGACCGGTTGTTGTTGCGTCCGCACTTGCTCTTCGAATCACAAAGAGGCACTATGAATTACCAAAGGAAAGGCCCCTAATTGGCTAAAGAGAAAGCAAAGCGACGAATTCTGCACACAAACGTCATCGTTATTGGCCTTGGTCGGTTCGGGTCTTCGTTGGCAAGAGAGCTAGTTCGAACCGGACACGAGGTTCTCGGTGTTGATACTGACGAGAAGCTGGTTCAACAAATGGCGCAGGAACTTACTCACACCGTCAAAGCGGACTGCACCGACGAAGCGGTATTGTCCGAACTTGGCATTCAGGAGTTTGACGCTGCCGTCGTGGCAATCGGAGCAGATATCGAGGCTAGCATTTTGACAACCTCGCTGCTATTGCAGCTCGGTGTTCCAAACGTCTGGGCAAAAGCCAACTCAAAATCTCACGGTCGCATCTTGGAGCAGCTGGGTGCTCACCATGTCGTCTTCCCAGAGTTTGAGATGGGTAAGCGAGTGGCACACATGGTTTCTGGAGAGTCCCTTGACTATGTTCCAATCGACAACGATTTTGTGATGATAAAAGCCATAGTTCCAGAGTCATTTCACAACCAAAACTTGGCGGATCTCAAAATTAGAACCAACTATGAAGTCACAGTGGTTGCGGTCACAAAGGGCGACGGTAAGTACGCGCCAGCGTTCCCCGAAACAGTTCTTGAGTCAGGAGACCAAATAGTCGTCGCCGGCCAAGTAGAGCCTCTCAACAAATTCTGCCGGGTTATTTAGGCAGAGCTTGAATTCGTCAAAGGCTCTAAAGGCCTCACTATTTTGGCTTTCGTTGTTGCTGGCCATGCTGGCGAGTAACTTTTTTTACCAGACTACTTACCCACTAATTTTCGTAGGGGCCGCACTTGCGCTCGGGCTTTCCGGGCTGACTATCTGGAGTGGTTCCAGAATCTCCGGCAGCGTCGTTCCGGTGAAGCTGATGGTGGTTGCTGGGGTTGCTGCATTCATGTATGCGCAGGCTCTTGATGTTGCCTACTCATTGGCGTTTGCGCCGATGGGCAATCGTTTTGATATGCCCATTGAAGTACTAGTTTTCGGTCTTCTGTTCTGGGTGTTTGCGGTTATCGCCAGAACTTTTGTTTTTAGACCTCAGCAGCAAAAATAGTCCGACTGCGGCCAGTGGTAGTGATGCCCAGAGCAACCAATACACATACTCAGGAGTCTGAGACTCAACCACCAGAGATTCCGGATCGTAGGGGTTGGCACACTCGGTAAATAGGTAGTCAGGGTCCGCGATGTATCCGGAATTATTTTCAACCACGAAGCTAAAGTTTCCGGAAATTGGATGTCCGTCCCCGGAGACTACTCTCCAGCCAACTTGGTAGGTTCCAGGGGTATCAATGTCGGCCCGCGCAATCGCGGTGCGTGCGTCAATTACCGCGCAGCCGTTATTTACTGGATTCTGATTCGAATCAAGAATTACTATTTCGGAGCCTGCTGAGTTATCTAGAGATATGAGGTCATCGCTGAAGGACAGCCTTACTTCAGCGATGCCAGCTTCGAGAACCTGTCCGGACTTGGGTTCTTGATCTACAAGCTGTTCGTGGGAGGTTGCCGGAAGAGCTGTCAATGTGACCGAGGTGACTAATGCCAATATGGAGGCTGCGAACAATCTAAACTTCATGGGTAAAGCTTAGGCAGGTGAGATGAAACAAGCACTAATTGGGATCGGTTCTGGTCTGGTGGCAGGCTCCTTGGCCCTCGCTCTAATGTTTTTGGGTCCGCTTAGCCAGTCCAGTCAGGAATCTGAGCCGATAGCCAGCCAAACTGCCGTTCCAGAAGCGACGATTTCTGCGAGTCCAGTTGAAAGCGAGCCAGAACCCACGGTTCCTGAAATTGTCCAGTGCTCGGTGTCGGGTTTAGAGGATGCTGCTGAAATTTTGTTGTTGCAGGCACAGGTGATTGATACTTCAACTGGCGAGATCTTATTCGACCGCGGAAGCGGTTCGGCCGCTAGACCCGCATCGATTATGAAGCTTTTCACAGCGGCTGCGGCCCTTGAAACTCTCGGTCCGGACTATCAAGTTACGACCAGGGTCTATCAAGACATCCTGGAGCCTGGAAAAATATACCTCGTTGGAGCGGGCGACCCGACACTTTCTAGGACAGGAATCAATCAAAATTCGGTCTATAAAAAAGCTCCAAAACTTTCCGATCTTGCTGCTCAGATAGTCAAGGTTTTGGGCCAGGAGCCAATAACGCAAATAGTGCTTGACACTTCTTTGTACGGGGGAGCCACAGGTGAATACCAAAGCGTTTGGGACTCTCGCGGCATCACCAACGGCTACATGTCTCCGGTTTCTGCTCTTCAGGTGGACGGTGACAGAGATAGCCCTGCTGCTAAGGAGTCTCAGCGCTCAATGGACCCGGTCACTAGGGCCGGCACTTGGTTTCAAGAGGCCCTTGGCCTAGCTGCGACAGATGCGGTGATTACCAAGGGGCTGGCGCCGGCAGATTCAGTGCAAATTGCGGCGGTTAAATCCAGGCCAATCAGCGAGTGGATTGACTACATGTTAATTGTTAGTGACAACACCTTGGCGGAAGCACTTGCAAGATTGGTTTCTCTTGACGTCGGTTTAGATGGGACCTTTGATTCTTTGACCGAGAGCTACAATCGCGCACTTAGGGGCACCGGGCTGAATCTTCAAGGCTTAATAATTGAGGACGGTTCAGGGTTGTCCAAGTACAATCAAGCCTCTCCTGAACAAGTAAATAATCTTCTAAAGCTCATTGACGCGGACTACGGAGACTTCGAGGTAATTCTTGAAGGAATGCCAGTATCCGGGACACCCGGATCCCTGAGCTACCGATTTGAAGATGCGGTCGGATCAATCACTGCAAAAACCGGTTGGATCAGAACCGGTTATACGCTTGCGGGCTTTCTGGACACACCGGATCAGTCGAGACTTATCTTCACCGTGTACAACTTGGGCGACGTGACAGCTAGCAACCGTGAGGCCATGGATGATTTAGTAATGGGCTTTTATGATTGCGGCTCAACGCTGGTGAATAGATAGCCGGGAAGAATAAGAATGGGCAACAAGGAAGCAAGATGACTAAAGCATTATTGGTAATCGACGTTCAAGTTGATTTTTGCGAAGGCGGTGTATTGGCTTGTGCCGGAGGGGCAGTAACGGCCAAGCGCATTACCGAACACCTAGAAAGCAATAAAGGCGCTTACGACTATGTAATTGCCTCAAGGGATTGGCACAAAGCCAACGATGCAAATGGTGGCCACTTTGCCGCAAAAGACGAATCTCCCGATTTCAAAACCAGCTGGCCGGAACACTGTGTTGAAAATCAACCGGGTAGCCAGTACCACGCGAACCTAGATACCAGTCTTATCGACATCCACATAAAAAAAGGCCAAGGAGCAAACGGTTACTCAATCTTCGAAGGTGTCGATGATTCCGGCACCAGCTTCCCTGATCTGGTAACTGAGCTTCAGATTACCCAGGTCGATGTTGTGGGGATAGCCACCGACTACTGCGTGTTTGCGTCCTCGATGGATGCAAAGAAATTTGGGCTAGCAGTAAGGGTCATTACCGGCCTAACCGCTGGGGTCTCTCAAGGCTCCACTGAAAATGCGATCGATGACATGGTCGATGAGGGAATCGAAGTAACTCCCGTCTACGAAGCAAATTAGCTTTCTCTGGTTGCTCCGGCGCTCGCGGAGACCGTAAATACGTTTGGTGGGCCAAATCCGGCTTGAGCAAATGCAGCCGTGACAGCCGATTCTAGGCTGGGTAATAGGTCTTTATTGATGACTGCAATCGCAGCACCTCCAAAGCCACCACCGGTCATTCTAGAGGCGATTGCGCCAGTTTTTACGGCAGTTTCGACTGCCAGGTCTAGTTCCGGGATAGAAATCTCAAAATCATCGCGCATTGAGACGTGGCTGGCTTCAAAAATTGGGCCGATTTTGTTCATTTGGCCGGCTTTAAGGGCCGCAACCGTTGCTAGCACTCGGTCGTTCTCGGTGACGATGTGGCGAACGCGGCGAAAGGTGAGATCGTCGAGCTTTGATTTTGCAACTTCAAGGTCAGCCTGTCCAAGTTCACGCAGGGAACTAACGCCCATAATGAGCGCACCTTTCTCGCAGGAATCTCTTCTAGACCGGTAGCCACCGTCGGAGTGACGATGTGAGACCTGGGTGTCGATTACTGCCACAACTAAGTTCTGAGCCTCAAGCCCCAGCTCAACAATTTTGGTTTCAAGACTCAGGCAGTCGATCAAAACCGCAGCATCGGTCGAGGCCAGCATCGATGCTGTCTGATCCATGATTCCGGTCGGAGCACCCACTACTTCGTTTTCGGCTCGCTGACCGATTAGGGCTAGCTCCTTTTTGCTGTGGCCCAAGTCCCAAAGTTCGTTTAGGGCAATGGCTACGGAGCACTCCACTGCGGCAGAAGACGAAAGACCCGCTCCAATCGGAACATCTGAATCCAAGTAGAGATCAAAGCCGGCATCAAGACCCGCGCGCATTACCCACGCCACTCCAAGAGGATATAGCGCCCAGTCGAGATCTTGCGGCTCGGCGTCTCTGAGTTCAAATTCGACGATGCCTTCGGTAAAGGAAGTTCCGATTCGGATCAGGGAGTCATCCCGCTTGGACATGGCCGCATAGGTTCTCTTGTTGATTCCAAAGGGAAGAACAAACCCATTGTTGTAATCGGTGTGTTCGCCGATTAGGTTGGCACGCCCCGGCGCTGACCACACACCACTTGGCAAGTAACCAAACTGTTTTTCGAAGCCCGTCGTTGTTTGCTTCGTCAGGTTCACTTGATTACCTTCTTGAGTCTTGCAGCAGTTTCTTCTGGAGCAACGTCTCCGACAAAGGCGCCCATGGCGCTTTCCGATCCCGCCAAATACTTCAGCTTGTCAGCATCGCGAAGCGGAGAGGTGATTTGAAGCATCAACCTAATTTGGTCCCGGTTTTCAATCATCGGAGCCTGGTGCCAAGCCGAAATATATGGGATTGGCCTGTCATAAAGGGCATCCAGACCCAAAAGGATTTGCTTATAGGCGCCAGCCAGCTCGCTTACTTCAGCAGCTGTCAGCTCTGTGAAATCTGCAACCTGGCGTTTTGGCAATAGGTGGATTTCAATTGGCCATCTTGCGGCAAAAGGCACAAACGCCAAAAAGTTCTCAGTTTCTAGAATGTTTCTGCTCGAGGATTTTTCGAATTCGACTAACTCACCGAAGAAATCACCGCCGTGATTACGGACACTCGCAATTAGCTTTTCAGTCCTAGGGGTCACAAACGGGTAGGAGTAGATCTGTCCGTGTGGGTGGTGCAGGGTGACACCTATGTCCTGCCCGCGGTTTTCAAAGGGAAAGACCTGAACTACGCCTGGTAGTTGCTGAAGGTGAGCGGTGCGAGACTGCCAGGCCTTGATGACAGTCTCGATGCGCGCAGCCGGCATGGAGCCCAAGTTGCCCGTGTGATCGGGGCTGAAAACAACTACCTCACAGCGGCCAAAGGAGGTAGTTGAGAAACCAAACGGGGCAGCTTGCTTGGGCTGCGAGATCTCACCGAGATCCGGACCGAAGGCCGGGCCCTTGTTCTCAAAAACCGCGACATCGAAGTTGTCTGGAACTTCGCTTGGGTTATTTTCGGAAGTTGGACAGAGCGGACAAGCGTGAGCAGGTGGCAGAAATGCGCGCTGTTGTCTATGGGATGCGACAGTGATCCATTCACCAGACAGAGCGTCGTAACGCAATTCAGCGGTTTCTGGTCTTTGTTCCGACTCTCGCTGATCTTGCATGCGCTCTACTGGAAGCTTTGATTCGGCGTCATCAAAATAAAAGATGTCGCGGCCATCAAAAAGCTTGGCTTCAATACTGGGGTTGTTCACTCAAGTACCTCTTACTCACTGTCTGTAACATAAACGGGTGCGCAAAAACGACCCTGGTGAGCAACTGAGTATTTCCCGCCTAGACGGGAAGACTCTCAGTATTGCAGAATTTGGCGTACTTGGAGGTCAAATTAGCCATCTTGTACTGGGTGGCGTTGAGGTAATCCCTAAATTTTCTGGGGAAAATGCGCGGGCCCGGGTGTTTGGCTACACAATGGCTCCTTGGCCCAACCGTCTTGAAGACGGTAAATACCAGATGAACGACATCGAGTATCAGATTCCAAAACTTGATTCTCAAAACAACGCTAACCACGGCTTATTGCTCGACGAAAAAATGGAAATTCTCTCTCACGATTCGGATTCTATAAAGCTCGCCTACAGCTTTGGCAAAGATGCTCATTATCCATTTGCGATTGACTTAGAAATTGAATTTGTCCTCGAGGAAAATGCACTGGTAACGCGAGCAACTGCAACGAACAACTCTTTGAAAGCAGCCCCATTTGCCATCGGCTTTCATCCTTATCTCCTAATGGGAGACAAGTTCGCTCTTTCCGCAGGCTTCACTCACCGGGTATTGACCGATGATCGAATGCTGCCGGTCTCGGCAAAAGAAGTTTCGGGTTTAGATCTCAACCAAGACTCCCCGGAGCTAGCCACACTTGATGATTGCTACTTCGGGAGTAATGAGGTTCTAGTTACTAGTCCTTCAGGTTCTTTCGAGATTCGCGGTCTAGAAAATATCAACTACTTCATGCTTTATCGGCCGCCGGTAAAGGTATTTGCGCAAGGGTCTGCGCTTGCCATTGAGCCGATGTCCCATCTAACGAACGTGTTCGCCACCGACATAGCAAGTGCCCAAATTCTGCCTGGCGAATCCAAAAGCTTCAGCTATGAAATTAGAAGTCGCTAGAGGCCAGGTCTTTCTCGTCGGCTTCTAGGGCGGTAATCAACCTGGCAACCACGTGTTCTGTTGTCATGCCAGCTGGGAAGTTCGGAGCCTGTCCAGCAATTGCTCGGGAGGCTAAACCAGTTTCGGTGTGTCCAGGCCTTGCAGAAATTACTCGAATTCCTTCGCGACGCCATTCTTTACCCAGTGCGGTTAAGAATCCATGAACCGCGGTCTTCGAGCCACAGTAAGCCGCCATACCCATCATCGGGGTCTCTGCAACCACTCCGGTGATATTCAGGACGAACGGTTCGTTGCCGGCCTCAGAGGATTCTTTAAGTTTTCCAAACAGCTGAGAAATTAGCTGAATAGGCCCTTGGGAGTTCACAGCCGTTAATCGCTTGCTGGTCTCAACGGTCAGCTCGCTGACCGGACCAAAAGCAACTACTCCACTGGCATTGATGATGCCGTCAACTTGGCTGGCAGCAACCAGGTAATCGGTCAAAGTTTGAATTGAGTCCGGCTCCTGATAATCAAGAAGCAATCTAACTTCAGCCTTGGCAGGGATAGCGCCAGCAGAGTCGTTGTTAGTTGCAGTGCCAAGCACCTTTGCGCCCTTTGATGAAAGCACGTTTGTTAGTTCTGAGCCAAGTGCGCCTGAGGCGCCGGTCACCAATATAGTTTTTCCTGAAAGATCCATAGGGAAAGCTAACACCAATGCGGCTCGCTGTATTTCGATGAACCAAATGAATTTCTTACTGGAGCCTAAACTTGGGCCTTGTAGCTCTGTCTTCGAGAGATCCTGAAGGGGATTTTATGTTCAAATCAGTTTCACTGATGGTGATAGCGGCTTTGGTCTTGACTGGCTGTGCATCGGCATCGGCATCGGAATTTGCGGCAGATGGCAGTTGCGATGGCGTGCGGGTGACGGTGAATTTTGCTGGCCTTGGCCAAGATGTTTCTAGCTGCGTTCTAATCGGTGGGGATGCGGCCACGGCCAAGGAAGTCTTGTCCGCGGCAGGCGTTTCCACGGAGGGAACCAAGGCTTATGGCGACATGGTTCTTTGCCGCGTGAACGGTGTTCCAGGTAAGAACCAGCAGATTGTGATTTCAGGTGGCGAGCCATACGTGGAAACTTGCCAGGAGCTACCGGCAGCATTTGCCTACTGGGGATTTTATCTTCGAGCATCAGGAACAACCGACTGGGTTTTTGCTCCGGAGGCAGTGACAGATCTTTTGGTTAGACATGGAGACTCGATTGGCTTGGCCTTCTCATTAGGTGGAACAGCGCTAAAGCCGACAGACTAGGCAGCATTGTCGGTCCAAACAACGTTAAATAAGAACATTGTCAGATAAAAAAGGAGCTAAACATTGAGGCGAATCGGCATTTGGGCTTTGGTGGCCGCGACACTTGGGCCAATTCAAAACGTACTGGGCTGGACCATTTCAGGCTCACTGGTGCCAGGCTATGACCCGATTGCCAAGACAATAAGTGATCTTGCAGCGGATGATTCTCCCGTGCAGATTATTCAGTCGAGTTTCTTTCTGTTTGGTTCGCTGCTGACGCTCGTGGGTGCGTGGCACGCGAAAGCTTTTTCTTTGCCCGGTCGACTCGCTCTTGCCGCTGCCGGATTTGCCGGCTTCGGTTACACATTCTTCTCAACCCCTTCCCAAGACAGCTCCTCTTATTTGCACGTGCTGTTTGCAACTTTTGCCTTTGTCTTATTTTCAGCTTGGCCACTTTTGGCAATGCGTTTTGACAAGCGATACCACTGGAGCATCAGACCCGTCGGCGCGATTCCAGCGACTCTAGTTATGGGCATCACCACTTTATGGTTCCTGCTTACATGGCTGGAACCCGGACAGCCGATTGTTGGCCTATCCGAGCGCGTCATAGCAGTCATGCAGGTGTTGTGGTTGTCGGCTGCTATTTTGTTGCAGTGGTTGCATCAGAAAAAGGCGGACGCACGGCTTGCTACAAGCTAGTTCTCATTGATCCAACCCCGGCCCTAGGCATATTATTTTTTGTCAGCCAATGCTGGCAATCCGGGCCCTGCGGACCTCCCCGTTAATCAGTCAGCTAATGGCCGTCTTTGAAGCGCAGGGAATTTCGTTCCAAGCCCCAAAGTTGACACCCAGATGAAGATTGCTCGGCAGCTGACATGCGCGATTTCCGCGCTGCTGCTGCTTGTCGGCTGCGCGCAACCCCAAGCGGAAATCGTTTCGGAGCCTGAAACGCCCACGGCGGAAGCCCAACCCGAATCAACTCAGAGCGAAGCTCCAACGATTGAGGGCGGTCCCATTGAGTGCGATGCCAGCCTCCAGGGGGGCATCGAAACAACTGTGAACGCTCAGACCTCGGCCTTTTCAAGTGACGACTTCGAGCTTGCCTACTCGTTTGCCTCACCATCATTCCGGTCGAACGTGACACTTGAGGGCTTCGTGGGAATTATTGCTGGGAGTTATGGCCCGCTAATCGAGTCTTCAGAGCTTATTTTCAGTGACTGTCTGGTTGATTTAGGCTCCGGACTCGCGCTCATTGATGTTCGGTTTCTTCAAGCAGGAAATGACGTTTATGGCCTCAGGTATCTGATGATTGAAACGATGGATGGTTGGCGAGTCCAGGGTGCCAGTAACCTCGAATTGGTTGGAGAGGGCACCTAGGAAGGGCAGCTCATGGCAGCACCGGCAGCTACTTCACGCAGCCGCCTGCAGAAGTCCTCGAGGACTTAAAGAGAATCAGCTGGCTGAGAGACTAATTTGAGTTTTCAAAGCTAAGTTTGTTCATGAGGGTTGTTATCGATAAGCCGATAACCCCCGTGAACAGAAGCTCAAGTAATTAAGGGAGAATGACAATGGCACAAAAAGCGCAAAAGCCTCAAAAGAACATCAAGAAGGCCCCTGCAAAAAACTTGAAGGAAAAAAGACTGGAAAAGCAGTCCAAATCAGAAAACAAAAAGCGCTCCGAATAGAGCCGCTCTTAGCCTCTTAGTGCCCATGTCGGGCACAAGATGCTGAGAATTCACCAATTCTGGTAGGCCCCGTCGGATTCGAACCGACGACCCACGGATTAAAAGTCCGTTGCTCTAACCAACTGAGCTAGAGGCCCCTGCAGCTTGCAAGTGTAACAGCCGATTAGCTCAAGATGTCTTTAGTCGTGAACCTTGAATAGGCCAGAGCTCCAAAGACAGCGATGTATCCAAGTTGCAGCAGCGAATTGCTAGCGAGTGAACCAAGCTCAATCGGTTGTCTTAGTAGATCAGCGAAGCTCAACCAGTAGTGGGTAAAGAGCCATTCATGGAGCCAAGAAAGCTGTGGCAAGTTATCAAGAATCTGGCTTACGCCAGCTAGTACAACCGTTGCGGCCATTGCTCCGACGGGGACCGTGGTCAGAGTCGAAACAAATAACCCAATCGCAAGCAGACCGCTCATGGAGATCGCCGTGTAGATGGCGACAAGTGCCATGCGGCCGATTGATTCTGCCAGGGAAATTTGATCGCCTGACAACAACGTTACGGGCCCAATTGGGAACAGAATCGCCCCGATAATCCCTCCGGCTAGCATCAGCGTGAATGTTCCAGCAAGTGCGAAGACGATTGTTCCTAGGTACTTGACTACGAGGAGCCTCAAACGACCCACCGGAGCAATCAGCAGGTATCTGAGCGTGCCCAGACTCGCCTCTCCGGCAATAGTGTCTCCGGCAACAACGGCCATGGTTAGTGGCAAAAATAGCGGGAGTGCCAACAGGGTCGCGGTGAAGCCAGTGAAGAGACCGTTTTGGGTCACTCGATCAAGAAAAGGCGGACCTTCGCCGGGAGCAAGCTGGTCAGTTGTTAGTGCTACCGCCACGGCCAACAGAATCGGTATCAGTGCAATTGCTGCAAGCATCGCCCAGGTCCGGCGCCGGGTGAACATGACTCTTAGCTCTGAGCGCATCAAAGAAAGACTTAGGGATTTAGCGAACAACTTCAAACCCCTCTCCGGTTAGGTTGACAAAGTATTCTTCCAAACTTGGTTGCTCGAGACGGATCTCACTGACCATAAATTTCTTCTTGACCAAAATCTGGTTCAAGCTTGCAACATCAAAGTCACTTGGAACTGGAGCCACCACTCGATCCGGCTTTAGGGAGAGTTTTGTTAGCCCGTGAGTCTTTAGAAGATCAACCAGCTCGTCAATACGATCGGCCTTTAGTACCAGTCTGGTTTGGGACTCATTTCTGAGTTCCGCCAAACTGCCCTGCGCGACAATCTTGCCGGCTGTCATAACAGCCAAATGACTGCAAAGTTGTTCGATCTCACTCAAAAGATGGCTCGAGACAAATATCGTGATGCCCTCGGCGGCCAGAGAGCGAATAAGGTTTCTAACCTCTCTGGTTCCTTGTGGGTCTAGTCCGTTTGTCGGCTCATCAAGAATCAGAATCTCCCTTGGCTTCAAAAGCGCATTGGCCAAGCCCAGGCGCTGCTTCATGCCTAGTGAATAAGCGTGCACTTTTTTCTTAGCCGCGTTGGTGAGACCAACCCGTTCTAAAGCAGAATCGACTCGCTGCTTCCGCGTGGAGGACGTTGAATTACGGTCGGCCGAATCGATTCGTATCAGGTTGTTGCGACCTGACATGTAGGGGTAGAAGGCCGGGCCTTCTACCAAAGCGCCAACCTTCGGTAGGGCGTGCTCTAGTTCTTTTGGAATCGGGTGACCGAGAAGTTCTATCTCGCCTTTGGATGCAGCGGCCAGACCCAGAATCATGCGGATTGTTGTTGTCTTGCCTGAGCCGTTGGGACCCAAAAAGCCGAACACCGATCCCTTTGGGACACTTAGGTCGATGCTTGATACTGCTTTTTGGGAGCCGAACTGCTTAGTAAGGGAGCTGGTTTTTATTGCCAGCTCAACACTCTGGGGCATGTCCTCTATTTCGAGACGCTGAGCAAGTACTCAATGGTGACGGCACCCATGTAGACCTCGCCGGAATCTGTCAGAAGGACATTCACAAGCGCACTTGAAAATACTTTGCCGCCTGGAACCTCGGTCAGCATGTCCGCGAATAGCTCAGTTGCCATCAGCTCTGCTGGAATGTCGGCTGGAAGAGCTGGCAGATAAACAACGCTTGCCCAGTCCTCGCCAATAACTTGAGGCTTCGCTGCATCTTCAAATGCTGCTTCAAGCTCGGCTTCTAAGTCGCTATTGTCCTTATCGGCGTAGCCCTCTAGATCACTCGAGTCCAAAGTCGTTACCACTGTGCCAGCCGGTGGAGTGAAGTCAAATAGTGAGGAATCAATTGGGCCGAAGCTAATTGATTCAAAACCTACGGAAAATGCAGCTTCCGACTGCTGAGTGGAGTAAATCTCAACCCGCAATGGAAGTCCGGTCTCAGAGTCAACCGAAATCTCAGCGCGCTCAACCAATGAAGCGTCTGCGTCTGGGCTAATCAGTAGCTGGTAGGCCGAACGTCCCGCGACGCTGTGGTCCTTACCGACTTCAACTGTGCTGGTCTCATCAATCATGTCGACTAGGTAGTTCGCAATTGCCTCTGGGCTACTTAGGTCTAGCGCGATTGATTCCGCGTAGTCAAGAACTTCCTTTTCGGCAGTTGCCTGCTTTGCAGGATCGATTTCCATGTTTATGGTGCCAGTGGCTGCCGTGGCAGTTTTGGCGTCGTAAATCCAGAACTCATCGCCGTTGACAATTAGGTCTCGCTGAGACATCGGATCTAAAATCTGGGCCCGCATCTTGTCCTGGCCAGAAACGTAAACTCTCACATTGTGAGTGCCGGAGACTAGCTCCATGGCCTGGGTTAACACATTGGATTCAATAACCGCTGGCACAAAATCGGCGAATTCTGCCGGCATCTTCTCTGCCATCTCGTCCGCCATGTCTTCACTCACCATGGAGCTGAACTCCAAGGAAGGAATACCCATGTCGCTGACCTTCACGATTGTTCCGGAAAACTCCAGAACCTCGCTCTTTTGCATCAGCACCATAACTTCGGATGCGCTTAGGTCTGGAAGGTCAACAGCGTTGGCCTGCAGCGGAACCGCGATTGCACCAAAAGCAATTACAGCCGGTACTGCTACGGATGGAATCCATCGCTTTGAAATGCGCATCTCTAATCTCCTAGAAAGTTGGTAGTTATAACCCTAGGTTTTATAACTTGAAGTTAGCTGAGAGTGTTCCCAATTAACAAAGTTGCCCAGTTACTAAATTTTGGGTCATAACCCCACCGTCAACGTCCGTTACGCCCAGTTGGCGTCAATTACACTCGGGTTTTCTGGGTTGCGGTCTTGAGAGCCCCAAGGCTGCTTGTATTCAGTGGACATTAGATCCAAGAACAACTTGGCGTCGAATTCTTCAGGCCCACGAACTCCAGTGGCCTTCCAGTCACCTCGCGAGAGTAGCTCCAGAGCAACTACCGGGACCAAGGCGGTCTGCCAAACCACGGCTTGAGCGTTGTAGTTTTTGCCAGTCCAGCTAGTGTCTGCAACGTGATAGAGGTAGGTAGCCCTTGGCTTGCCATCGAGGCCTTTACCTGTAACCAAGGTTCCGGCACAGGTCATGCCGGTCATCGAATCAACCAGGGAAGCTGGGTCCGGAAGCACCGCAGCCACTAGATCTCTTGGGGCAACTTCGACTCGACCGGATTTGGATCTGACCGAAACCGGCTCAATCTTGTCAAGACCTAAAGCATGCAGGGTCTGCAAGACGCCGATGAACTCAGTGCCAAGGCCGTACTTGAAGCGAACCTTTTGAGCATTCATGGTGCGGGGCAACATGTTTACTTCTTCGTGTTCAACGTTTACGCACTCGATTGGTCCGATTCCTCCCGGGAACTCAAACATCGCTGGCTGGCTAAATGGCTCGGTTGTGTACCAGCCGCGATCTTTTTCCCAGATCAGTGGCGGGTTCAAGCACTCTTCGATGACGGTCCAGATCGAGAACGATGGGGCGAAGATCTCTTCACCCAGCTCATTCTTCACAACTAGGTTGCCACCATCCAAGATGCAAATTTCATCAACTTCACTGAAGAGGTGATCGGCTGCGTAGCGCGCGAATATGTTAGAAATACCTGGCTCGGCTCCGGTTCCGATGAGAGCCAGCAGGCCAGCTTTTTCAAACTCAGCGTGCTTGTCGTATTGCCAATCGCCTAATTTTTCGGCTGGGGTGTTGAACGGGTCAGTCTTGTGAACGTGGCTCAAACTCATCGCCATGTCCATGTAGTTCACGCCTGCCTTGAGGGCACCATCAAAGATGCTCTGGACAAACTTCGGCTCGACCGCGTTCATGATGTGAGTGGCACCGACTTCCTTGGCCAATGCGGCCACCTGGTCTGCGTCACTGGCATCAATCTGTGCAGTTTGGAACTTGTCTGCAGCTTCCGGTGAGTGCTCTTTTACCCAATCAACGCTTTTTTCAGCACGTTGAATGTCGTAGTCAGAGACGATTAGTTTTTCGAAGAAATTACGATCGGCAGAGATCTTAACGATTGCATCGCCAACACCACCTGCCCCTATGAGCAAGATACGCACGGATTTTCACAACCAAACATGACCGATTCGAAGATTCGGGCCCAGTCCTTGCCCTCATTCACCGGTAGGCGCAAGCCTCTGTGGCGTCACTGCTAGTAACTGCGCCTTCACCGAAATGAACTACGTCTCCCATTATGGCGCTTGCTTTGAAAATAAGCGACCTTGACAAAACTTTCTAAGCAAGCTGCCGAATTGGAATCACCAGTGGCGTCTTGCCGACCGGATCATCGATCACGCGAGCCAAAATCCTAAAAGCGTCAGCCAAGTTGTTTGGAGTTATTACCTCGTGTGGGGTTCCCTGGGCAACTATCGAGCCGTCCTTGAGGATCACGATGTGATCGGCAAATCGGGCCGCAAGGTTTAGGTCGTGAATCACAGCAACGACTGTGGTGCCTCGTTCGCGCTTCAGGGAAGACAAAAGATTCATAACCTGAAGCTGGTGACTGTAGTCAAGGGAGTTGGTGGGTTCATCAAGTAGCAGCACAGCAGGGTTTTTCACCAGTGCCGCAGCTATCACGGCACATTGTCGATAACCCGATGAGAGCTCTCCGACTTTTTTATCTCTGACCCCACTAAGTGAGGTTCGCTCCAGAAGAGTTTCAATCTCTTCTTTGAGTTTCGGAGACACTCTGGAGATTTGGCGCGCTGACATTGCTGATCTCGCAACCAGATCAAAAACAGATTCCTGGTTCCTGGCCGCCGGAATTGCGGCAAGAAATCCAATGCTTTGGTTTATTTTCGCTTTGGTCAGCGAAGTGATTGAGATGCCGTCCAGCAGCACCGCCCCGCTTGCCGCCGGAATTTTCCGGGCAAGGGCTTTTAGCAACGAAGTCTTGCCGGCACCATTCGGTCCAATAATTGCCGTGACGGAACCTTCACAAATTTCTAGGTCAAGGTTTTGGATAACCTGGTCGGCGGAGTAACCAGCGCTCAGTGCCTGCGCGGCTAGCTTCGACTCTGGTTGATACATGCCTAAAGCTTAGTTTTTGTGGAACCATTCGGTCGCACCTAGGGCCTTCAGCCAGTTCGAATATTCAGCTTGACGATTTATCTTTGGGCTGAAAGTTTCTTGGGTCGGGTTCAAGTCTGCAATTTCTGATTGGCTTTTCCAGATTCTTGCGCCCAGCCCAGCCATCAAGGCAGCCCCTAGACCCGTGGACTCTAAGTTGCTCGCTCGGAGAACATCCTTGTTGATGAAATCCGACTGTAGCTGCATGAGCAGATTATTGGCGGCCGCACCGCCATCCACCTTCAGGGCAGAGATCCCTATTCCAATGTCCATTTCCATCGCATCCAGCACGGCCTTTACCTGGATAGCAATGGCCTCGAGGGTCGCAAAAGCGATATGCGCATCAGTCGTTGCGCGCGTTAACCCAAAGAGCGAACCACGAATATCCGGCTGCCAGAACGGAGCACCCAGGCCTGTGAGTGAGGGCATGAGAATTACCCCATCAGATGATGGAACCTGGTTCGCGAGGTTTTCAACATCTGGTGATTTATCAATAATTCCAAGACCGTCTCTTAGCCATTGCACTGCCGCCCCCGCCACGAAGACGGAGCCTTCCATTGCGTAGGTGGTTTTTCCGTTGTCATCCTGCCACGCGACAGTTCCGAGCAGGCCGTGAGTACTGCTCACAATTTTTTCGCCAGTGTTGGTCAGAACGAAAGCACCAGTTCCATAGGTAGCCTTCGAATCACCTTCCTCGAGAGCTAACTGACCAAAGAGTGCGGCTTGTTGATCACCCGCATTGCCAGTGATTGGAGCGCTCAGTCCCAGGAAGTGTTCTGGGTCTGATTCAGCTAGGCTCCCCCAGCTGGGAGTGATCTTTGGAAGAGCTTTTGCTGGTACATCAAAAACTGCGAGTAACTCAGGATCCCATGCGCACGTCTCTAAGGACATCAATTGGGTCCTCGAGGCATTGCTCGCGTCGGTGATATGCGATTTTCCGCCGGTCAGCCTGGCGATCAAATAGCTATCGATTGTTCCAAGAACGTGCTGACCACTTTGAACGCCGGACCAGACCTCTGGTAAGTTTCGCTGCCACCACAAAAACTTGCTTGCCGTAAAGTACGGATCAATGTTTAGGCCGGTTCGGGTCCTGATCCAATCGTCCTGGTTTTTCTGGTCCAGCTCTTCTCTGAAAATACTGGTTCTTCGGTCTTGCCAAACTATTGCCCTTGTTGGAGACCTCAGGGTTTTTCGGTCCCAAACTACGGCCGTTTCCCTCTGATTAGTAATACCTATGCATCGAATAACCTGATCGGTTTCAGAAAGAGCGATTTTTGTGGCTGCAAGGGTTGCGGCCCAGATCTCCTCGGGGTCGTGCTCTACCCAGCCAGACTGCGGAAAGTACTGGTTAAATTCTTGGTAGCCGCGGGCAATTATTTGCCCCTCATTGTTCACCACGAGAGCCGTTACTCCAGTAGTGCCGGCATCAAGCGCCAAAATCGACATGAAGTTCCTCCATTCAGCCAATGAGCTTTCATAAATGACTCTATTCTTTTATGATTTTAGTGTGGGCAAACAAAATCAATCGAAATCGAACAAAAACGATCATTACGACGTTGCGATTATCGGAGCAGGCATCAATGGAGCAGTGGCCGCTGCAGCTGCAAGCGCGGCCGGCCTAAAGGTTTTGGTTGTGGACAAGGGTGACATTGCCAACTTCACGTCCCAAGAATCCAGCAATTTAGTTTGGGGCGGCATCAAGTATTTGCAGACCTATGAGTTCGGTTTGGTTATAAAGCTTTGTTTGGCTCGAAATCGTCTCATGCGGAACTACCCGAATCAGATTCGCCAAATCGGATTTCTTGCTTCACTTGGACCAACGGCGCCGTTCGGAAGATTGTTAGGGACTTTCGGAACACTTTTTTACTGGGGCATTGGATTCTTTGGCACCAAAGCGCCGGCTAGTTATTCGGCGGCAGCAGCAAAGCGACTGGAGCCAAATCTAATTTCTGGTCGAACTGCAATTAAGTACTACGATGCTCAGCTTCCGGACAATGACTCAAGATTTGTTTTCGACTTTATTCGTCATGCCATCAAGAACGGCACGGATGTTAGGACCTACACGACCCTCGATTCAGCAACCCATGATGGAACACTCTGGGCACTGAAGCTATCCGGCTCTCACGAGGCAACCGTGGGCGCTACGACCGTGATCAATGCCACTGGCCCTTTCGCCAAAGAGGTATCGGAGATCCTGGGCTCTCCCACTAAGGCTGGGCTAGTTATGTCCAAGGGCATCCACCTTGTGCTGGATAGAAAGCTCACGGATACCTATCAAGTTCTTGCTTTTTGGGATGAGCAAGAAAGATTGTTTTATGTTTTACCCATGGGGGATAGGTCAATGGTTGGCACCACCGACACTCGGGTTCAAGATCCAAAAACGGCAGTAACACAAGAAGATAGAGATTTTGTCATCAAGCAAATAAACGCTCAGATGGAGCTTGAAACGCCAATCACTTCCAAGGACGTCGTTTCTGAAAGGTCTGGTGTTCGGCCACTCGTGGTCGCCGCCGGAGATTCTGGAGAGGTTCAAGACTGGCACCAGCTGAGCCGTAAGCATGTCGTTGAGGTTGATCAAGAGCGATCGGTAGTGACCATCTTGGGCGGTAAGCTAACGGACTGCCTGAATGTGGGGCAGGAGATGGTGCATGAACTTTCAAGGCTTGGACATAGGGTAAACAAGCTAAGAAACTGGTTCGGAGAGGGCTCTCAGTTACGAAAAGAAGAGTTTTATCAACTGGTTGCATCCAGGTCCAAGCAAAATTCCGCTGAAAGGATTGCTGACGGGATCTGGCGGCGTCACGGCGAATCTGGGTTCGAAATTGTCGGAGAAGGTCATCTGACTGATTTGATAGAAGGCCTCGGCATCACCGAGCAAGAAATTCGTCACATTGCCATGGCAGAAATGATAACGACTCGTGAAGATTTGCTTCGCAGGAGGCTCCCGGTGAAGATGTCGCGTTCGGATAAAGAATTGTCGGCCAACAAGCCGCTGGAAAAACTACTCGTGGAGCTTGGCCTCTAGGGGGATTACCGGTTCAGTTTTTGTGGGCCACTCAACAATAAGCATTGCGGTTAGCATCACCGATCCACCGATGACCATCGCAGTTGTCAGCGGCTCTTGACCAAGCCCAACTGCCAATATCGCCGTGAAGATAACCTCGCTGGTAATCAGCAATGCCACTCGAGCAGGATCAATCAGAGTCTGAGCCCAAGTCTGAACCCAAAACGCAATCACGGTGGAAAGTAGGGCCGTGAAAAGAACTGCGAACCATACCTCCCAGTTCGGTGGCGGCTGGTAGCCATCGACAAGCGCAAAGCCCCAGCAGACAATTGCTGCGAAGCTGATTTGAATCATGGCGATTCTGTAGGAGTTTCTTCCATGACCAAATTTGCCCAGTAGCAAAATATGAATGGCGAAAAATATTGCGCAAGCAACCAGCCAGATTTGCCCAAGCTGAAATTCGATGTTGGTGGCCGCACCCGAGAAAACAGCCAGTCCCACGACTGCCAGCAGAACCCCAACAATAACGCGGACTGGGAAGCGCTTGCGCGTGAAAACCCAGGCGATTATCGGCGTGAACACAACATACAACCCCGTGAGAAAGCCACTCGTGGCAGCAGTTGTCAGACTTAGACCAATGGTCTGGGTAATGAATCCAAAAGCAAGCACAATCCCAATTAGCGAGCCGAACTTCAGATCTCCAGGCTTCATGCTGAGTGAAAGTCTTGGTCTGAGGACAATCATGGCTATCGCGGCAATCGAAAATCTTGTTGCTAGAAAGTCCATGTATGGCTGCTGTTCGATGGCGTCCTTCATCAGAACAAAGGCAGCACCCCATACAAAACCAACGCCCAACAGGGCGATGACTGCTAGGCGGGTTTTAGGCACTAGCAAATCCTAGCTGGTGACGAGCTTTCTACTCTTGCCGCCACTTAGCTTCTTTGCCATGGAGGGGAACACAATTCCGTGCATAAATGAAACGAGCCACCAGTAAGCGTGTCCAGCAAGTCCGTGCGGGTGATAGTACGCCTTTTGAACCAGCAAGGTTTTGCCATTGTCTAGTTCGGAGACTTCAAATTCCAACCACGCAAGTCCAGGCATTTTCATTTCAGCTCGAAGCCGAAGCAGGTGTTGTCTTTCAATTTTTTCAACTCTCCAGAAGTCAAGAGCCTCGCCCTCCATCAGAGTTTCTGGGTCCCGACGGCCTCTTCGAAGACCAACTCCGCCAACCACTAGATCCATAAGTCCTCGTAGCTCCCAGGCCCAGGTGGCAGTTGAATATCCGTTCTTTCCACCGATCGCCTCTACTCGATCCCAAACTTCACTGACCGAATCAGTGGATACAAATTCTCGATGATCAACATATAGTGACCCGCCAGCCCAGCTCGGGTCAGTTGAAAGCGGTTCTGAGGGAGTACCTGGAAACGATGCGTTGCTCCATCTGGTTTCCACCTCTAAATCCTTTACCCGAGTTAGGGCTAGGCCAACGGCGCTCTTGAAGTCAGTCATGCCCCCTGCAGCCTCGGGGATTAGATCCCGAATGCTGTTGTCTCTCGCAACCACATCGTGCTTCAGAGATGCCACCAGGCGCTTTGCAAGGGTTACTGGGACGGGGGTAACGAGCCCAACCCAACCAGATGCAAGCCTTGGGGTTAGAACCGGAAGCGGAATGATGATCCGCTTGCGCAATCCAGCCACTTGGGCATAGATCTGCATCATCTCCAAGTAGGTGAAAACATCCGGACCACCAATGTCAAAGTCTTGGTTCAACTTTTTATCCAAGGTTGCAGCACCCACCAAATATCTAAGAACATCTCGGATAGCAATCGGTTGGATTTTATTTAGTAGCCACTTGGGAGTGACCATGAACGGCAAGCGCTCGGTCAGGTGCCGAAGCATTTCAAAAGAGGCAGATCCAGATCCGATAACCACCCCTGCTCGAAGCTCGATTGTCGGAACTCCAGAACCACGAAGGATTTCACCGGTTTCTTCCCTGGCAGACATGTGTGGTGAAAGCTCGAGATCGTTTGAAATCATCCCACCCAAGTAAATAATTCTGGAGACATTTTTTTCTTTGGCTACCTTGCCAAAAACCTCGGCCAGCTCGCGCTCCATAAGTTCGAAGTTTTTATCGACCATCAGGGCGTGCAGCAAATAATAAGCAAGATCTATGCCCTCTAGCGCCTGAGCCAGCACAGCTGGATCAGTGGCGTCGCCCACCACAACTTCGACATTTTTCTGCCATGGGTAATCAGTAATGCGTTTGGGATCCCGGACTAAGACCCGAACTTTGTAATCGTGAGCCAGTAGCTCGCGAATCAAGCGGCCGCCAATATAGCCGGTGGCCCCGGTCACAAGGACCTTGGCCGGCTTCCCACTTTTGTTCTTTAGGGTTGAAAGATCTGCAGTTACGGTTTTTATCATTAGAGCAACAACCTACTACTGACCAGTTTTGTTTCTAACCGAAGCGACCAGAAACGTAATCTTCGGTCTGTTGCTCGGTTGGGTTTGAGAAAACCTTTTCGGTTTTGTCGTATTCGATTAGCTTTCCGGGCAGTCCGCTGCCGGCAATATTGAAAAAGGCGGTCATGTCAGAAATCCTTGAGGCCTGCTGCATATTGTGAGTCACAATCACAACGGTGAACTGTTCTTTTAGCTCTACCGCTAGGTCTTCAATCGCAGCAGTTGAAATTGGGTCAAGCGCTGAAGTCGGCTCGTCCATCAGGATAACGTCCGGCTCCACCGCGATTGCCCTAGCGATACAAAGTCGCTGCTGCTGACCACCTGAGAGTCCAGAGCCTGGCTTTTCTAGTCGGTCCTTAACCTCGTTCCAAAGATTCGCTCCAACAAGCGCTTTTTCGGTAATTTCCTCTGCCTCAGCTTTTGACATCCTGGAGTTATTGAGCTTGTATCCGGAAAGGACATTGTCCTTGATGGACATTGTTGGGAATGGGTTTGGTCGTTGGAAAACCATCCCGACTTGCCTGCGCACCCGAACTGGATCAACATCCGGTCCGTAGACATCTTCGCCATCCATCAGTAGCTGGCCTTCAACCCTTGCGCCAGGGATAACTTCGTGCATGCGGTTCAGGGTTCTAATAAGAGTTGATTTCCCGCAACCGGAAGGACCGATAAAGGCGGTGATGGCTTTGGGCTCAATCACCATGCTCACGTCCTGAACGGCCAAGAAGGCCTTGTAATAGACGTCCAGCGACTTCAGTTCAATGCGTTTTGACATTCTTTATCCCTTCGGAGAAAAGTACTTGCTTATTAGTCGGGCAACGAGATTTAGGACCATGACAATAAGCATCAACGTGAGAGCTCCAGCCCAGGCCCTATCCAAGTAGGCCTGCATGTCCACACCTTGGTTGGCATAGGAAGTGTAGACAAAAACAGGAAGCGTCATCATGCGCTCATCTAGCGGGTTGTAATTCATGGAAGCCGTGAATCCAGCGATCAATAAAAGCGGAGCGGTCTCTCCGATTACACGGGCGATTGCGATCATGATGCCGGTTGCAATACCCGCAAGGGACGTTGGCAGCACCACCTTCAATACCGTCAGCCACTTTGGAACCCCAAGCGCGTAGGCCGCCTCGCGAAGCTCGTTCGGAACGATCTTCAGCATCTCCTCGGTTGCCCTGATGACCACCGGAATCATCAAGAGGCTTAGGGCAATGGCTCCGCCAAGACCCATCCTGACTCCAGGCCCAAAGAAAATTACAAAAAGCGCATAAGCAAAAAGCCCCGCCACAATCGAAGGAACTCCGGTCATGACATCAACAAAAAAGGTAACTAAACGCGCGATTGTTCCGCGGCCATATTCCACCAGGTAGATAGCCGCCATGATTCCAATGGGGACTGAAATAAGGGTTGCTATTCCGGTTATTTCGACGGTCCCGATAATTGCGTGGAGTGCCCCGCCACCTTCGCCGACAATATTTCGCATCGAGAACGTAAAGAATTCGGCGTCGAACCTTGCAACTCCCTTTGTCAGAACTGTGTATGCAAGTGACAAGAGGGGGATCAGTGCAAGTGAGAAGGCGGTGGAAACCATAATCGTCACTAGGCGATCGGTTGCTTTTCTGACTCCCTCGATAATCCTTGAAATTACATAGATAGCAACCGTGAATCCAAGAAGCCCAAAGATTGCAACCGGAATAAAGTTAATTTCCGCATTGTCGCTGTCCGATGCAATTAGGACCTGCAATCCAAAAGATGCCAAGAAAAAGCTGACTAATAATGTTGGAGACAGCCACTTAGGCAGGTCTTGGGTTCCTCGGAAGCTTGAATTTAGCTGCGTTGTCATTAGTTGGCCCCCGAGAATTCTGCTCTGCGGCTTATGACCCAGCGGGCAATCATGTTGACAACCATGGTGATCGCAAACAGGACCAGCCCGGTAGCAATCAAAAGATTCGTGTAGTTGCCGCCAGCCTCTGGGAATTGGAGGGCGATGTTGGCAGCGATCGTGTTGGAGTTCGTCGAGGTCAGAACTGCGAAGGAGACCACGGCCGCAGGTGACAGAACCATGGCGACCGCCATGGTTTCACCAAGTGCTCGGCCTAGGCCGAGCATTGCCGCTGAGATGATTCCCGGTCGACCGAATGGCAGCACTGCCATCTTGATCATTTCCCATCTGGTTGCTCCAAGTGCAAGGGCTGCTTCTTCGTGGAGCCTAGGGGTCTGCAAGAAGATTTCGCGAATAAGTGCGGCCATAATCGGAAGGACCATGATCGCTAGCACGATACCCACGGTCAGCATTGTTCTTCCGGTGGCAGAAACTTGACCAGCAAACATCGGAATCCAACCCAAGTTGGCATTTAGCCAATTGAAGGTCGGGCTTAGAAATGGCGCCAGTACCAAGATTCCCCAGAGGCCGTAAACCACCGAGGGAATTGCCGCCAGGAGGTCTACTGCGTAACCGAGGATCTGAGCAAATCTGCGATTGGCAAAGTGCGAAATATAAAGAGCGATTCCAACCGCCAGGGGAGTTGCAATTGCCAAGCCAATAACCGATGCATAAACGGTTCCAAAGACAAACGGAAGAACGTAGCTAAAGAAACCCTCGGAGGCTGCATCGATCGGGGGTCCAGTAAATGCCGGAACAGACTGCGCGAACAAGAAGGCTGCGACAGTGGCAAGGGTTGCAAGGATGCTGACACCTGCGAAAAAAGCTAGGTTCGCGAACACGATATCGCCGAGGCGTCGAACTGCCTTCGGCTTAGTGTCGGTCATTATTTCCTTTACTTATTTCTATGGGTACAAAGTTAGTAAATAAAACCCGGCCTAGGAGACCTAGGCCGGGTTCTATTAACCTAATGTTCAGTTACTTGATTGCGTCAATGATGGCCTGTGCCTTTGCACGAAGACCAGCAGAGATTGGTGCATTTCCAGCTGACGCTGCAGCTGCGTTCTGTCCTTCTTCTGAAACTAGGAATGAAGCCCAGGCGCGAACTAGCTCTGCCTGTGCGTCATCCGCATAGTCGTTGCAACCCATGAGGTAGCTAACCAAAACGATTGGGTAGGCCCCTGATGCTGTGGTGTTGCGGTCAATCTTGTAAGCCAAGTCGTATGACTCGCGTCCTTCGGCTAGTGGTGATGCGTCAACTACTGCAGCAGCAGCTTCGGCTGAGTAGGAAACGAAGTCAGTTCCGACCTTTACAGCAACGGTTCCTAGGTCACCAGCGCGTGATGCGTCCGCGTAACCGATTGTTCCGTTACCACCGGTAACTGCAGAGACTACTCCAGAGGTACCCTGGGCACCCTCGCCACCGTACTCAACTGGCCATGCTTCAATTGCGCCCACGGTCCAGACGTTCTCCGCAACCTTTGCTAGGTAGTCAGTGAAGTTCTTCGAGGTACCAGACTCGTCAGAGCGGTGTACCGCTGTGATCTGTAATTCAGGAAGAGCTACGCCTGGGTTTGCAGCGGCGATTGCTGAATCGTTCCACATTGTGATCTCGCCAGCAAAGATGCCGGCAACAGTTGCGCCGTCCATGTTTAGGCTGGAGATGCCATCAAGGTTGAAGATAACTGCGATTGGAGAAATCCAGATTGGGAACTCCCAAGGCATTGTCCCAACTTCACAGCTTGGGAAAGTCTCAAGTAGTTCTTCGTCTTTCCAGTAAGAGTCAGAGCCCGTGAAGGAAGTTGCACCCTCCATGAACTGAGCACGACCGGTACCAGAACCGGTTGGGTCATAGTTCACGGTCACACCTGGGTTTGCAATCTGGAAAGCGGCAATCCACGCTTCTTGACCAGCAGCCATTGAAGATGCGCCAGAACCGTTTAGGGTTCCAGTTATCTCAACCACTGTTTCTGTTGATCCGGCAGCAGCGCTTGTTGTTGGGGTCTCTACGACCGCTTCGTTAGCTGCACAGCCTGCTAGCACCAAGGTGCTGGCAGCAGCCAGGGCACCAAGCTTGAGAATGTTGTTCATGTATTACCTTTCCTTATGGGTTTTGTTAGGCGAGAGCCAAGTTAGAAAGGCAATGCAAACTTGGCTTGTAAACCAAGTAAACAGCTGATGAATTACGCGCTAAGTTTTGCCTCTGATAATGCCGATTCCAGGTAGATGCGTTCGTAGGCAATAATTTTTGGCTTAGGTCCCGTGGTGACTCGCAACACAAAAAACTCTCCGGGTGACAAGGTTTTTTCAGCCTTAAGGGCAGGGGATATCTCCTTGCTCGCATATTTTGAAAAGGTCTCGAGGATCGTCGGAAGTGCTGGACGATGTGAACAGATAAGAGCATTTTTGGTCTGACCAAAGGTGTCTTCAATGACGTTCTTGGTTTTTCTTGGACCGCGTTCGTTTGCAAGTTCAGTTAGCTGAGAACGTTCAATCAGGGTTCGTTTTGTTTTTTTGGAGTACGGAGCAACAGTCTGCTGGCATCTTGTCCAAGGGCTTGTGACCAATCGCTTTGGGCCGTAAGCATCCAGCAGGCTAACTAAACGCTTAGCTTGCTGACGTCCTTCTGGCAGCAACGGCCTTTTAGCCTCTTCCCCGGCCCATGAAGCCCGCGGGGTTGCCGAGGTGTGGCGAAGAATTACTAGACCTCTGGTTTCTAGCTCTCCCTGATCATAAAACTCAAGGGTTTTTGCCAGTAGCTCCCGGTCGTGGTTGTAGGTGAGTTGTTTCATGGCTTTTTTGGCTGTGAACCACTCGACTTTTTCGATTTCATCGTTAGGGGTGAACTTTGATTTTGCAATTGCGCTGTCTTTGACCTTGGAAACCCAGTAGTGAACCTCTTTGGTTTCGCCGGAGGCCAGCTCATAATCGATAACTGCAAGCTTTCGGCCGAGCCTGATTCTGATTCCGGCTTCTTCTTCAACTTCTCTCACTGCGGTTTCTGGCAGTAGTTCCCCCGGGTCAACCTTTCCTTTGGGAAAGGTCCAATCTTTGTGCTTGGTTCGGTAGACCATGGCCAGTTCTATCTCGCCCTTTGACATTCTCCAGCACACTGCACCGGCGGCATAAATCGTCATTGTCCTGCCCTTTTTTTCAAGAGAGTCCTTGCCATTACTTCATCCTGCATGTCGATCAAGGGTTCCCCATCTTGATTCTTGGAGTCTCTTCGCCAAATGCCGCTGGACTCTAGCTCCCAGATTGCGACCGAGCCACTGACTGCAAGCTCCAGAAGATCGTTGAGCTCTTTTATTTGGTCAGATTGAGTTATTTTCACCAATGATTCGACCCGTCGATCGAGGTTGCGGTGCATCATGTCGGCACTGCCGATAAACACATCAGGGTTTCCGGCATTTTCGAAGAAAAACACTCGGCTGTGCTCTAGGTAGCGACCGAGCACTGACACAACCTTTATGTTTTCGCTCAGCCCTTCAATGCCGGGTTTGAGAGCACACATGCCTCGGACCAAGATTTCTATGGGAACTCCAGCAATTGATGCAAAGTAGAGTTGGTCGATAATTTGCTCGTCTACCAGAGAGTTCAGTTTCAGTCGAATCTTTGCTGGCTTGCCGTTTTCTTTGTTTGTGATTTCGCGCTGAATTCTTTCGACAAGTCCCTCGCGCACCCCAACAGGAGAGGTCAGGATCGAGCTGTAGCTTGGCTCAGTCGAGAATCCGGAGAGCTGGTTGAAAAGCTGCGTCAAGTCCTCCCCAACTGATTCCCTAGCAGTCAATAGCCCGAAGTCCTCGTAATACCTGGCAGTTTTTGGGTTGTAGTTTCCGGTTCCGATGTGGCAATAGCGCCTGAGTTGGTCGCCCTCTTGTCTTATAACCAGTGAGAGCTTGCAGTGAGTCTTTAGTCCAACAATCCCATAGACAACGTGGACTCCAGCCGCCTCCAGCTTTCTTGCCCAAGCGATATTATTTTTTTCATCGAAGCGAGCCTTAATTTCCACCAGCGCAAGAACCTGCTTGCCAGCCTCCGCGGCATCTATTAGGGCATCCACTATCGGAGAGTCTCCAGAGGTGCGATACAGAGTTTGTTTTATTGCTAACACCTGGGGGTCTTCAGCGGCCTGTTCCAAAAATGCCTGAGTGCTGGTAGCAAAGCTCTCGTAGGGGTGGTGAACTAAAACTTCTCGCTCACGAAGAGCTGCAAAAATATCTGCTGCTTCGTCCTCATCGGCCTCTAGGTAGGGGCTCGTGGTAATCGAGTGGGGCTCAAAACGGAGCTCTGGCCGCTTCAAAAATGCGATTGAGGTCAAGCCTCTTAGGTCCAAGGGTTCTGGCAGATGGTAAACGTCGGTAGTGGAAATATCTAGTTCCCGCTGGAGCAGACTCAGAATCTGTGAGTCGATGTCCTCTGCGACCTCGAGGCGAACCGGTGGGCCAAATCTTCTTCGAAGGAGTTCTTTTTCTAGCTGAACCAACAGGTTCTCGCCTTCGTCCTCATCGACCTCAAGATCTTCGTTTCTAGTGACGCGGAAAATGTGGTGTTGAGTGACTTCCATTCCCGGGAAAAGTTCCCCTAGAAATTGCCCCATTATCTCTTCAAGCGGCACGTAACTAGATTCTGAGCCAGGGACAAGGACGAAGCGTGGCAATAGCGACGGTACTTTTACTCTGGCGAAGTGCTCCGAGTCAGTCTTAGGGTTCCGAAGGGCCACCGCGAGGTTTAGTGACAGTCCAGATATGTATGGAAAAGGATGAGCTGGGTCCACGGCAAGCGGAGTCAAAACCGGGAACACTTGATTGGTGAAATACTCGTGAAGCTCGTCGTGCTCTTGGTCAGAAAGAGTCGACCACTGCACAACATCGATGCCGTTGGTTCTGAGTTCTTGGGAAATCTCGGTGGCAAACAATTCGGCATGGCGCGACTGCAGGTCTCTGGTTCGATCAGAGATTCGCTGCAAAACTTCCTGAGGGCTCAGGCCTGAAGCTGATTGAACCGCGATACCTGTCGCGATCCTTCTTTTCAGTGAAGCGACTCGAACCATGAAGAACTCATCAAGGTTTGAGGCAAAAATGCTCAGGAAGTGGACGCGCTCCAAAAGCGGCAGTGATTTATCTTCTGCAAGCTCTAGGACGCGCTGATTGAACTCCAGCCAACTCAGTTCGCGATCCAGAAAGCGGCCCTGAGGCAGACCCGGTTGCGAATCCGGCTGAAAAATAATTTGTGTTTCTTCTGACATGGACCTAATCCTTACAGCTGCGGGTTAGCAGCAGGTGAACTAATTTCAGCTTCTTGACGCTCAGGGTCCAATCGGTAGCCAACATTCCTAACGGTGCCAATCAAAGACTCGTGTTCCCCGAGCTTGGATCGAAGGCGCCTTATGTGGACATCCACGGTCCTGGTGCCACCGAAGTAGTCATAACCCCAGACTTCGCTGAGGAGCTGCTCTCGGGTAAAGACCCGTCCCGGATTTTCATTCAAGTGCCGGAGTAACTCGAATTCCTTGAATGTCAGGTCTAGCGTTTGACCTGCCATTTTTGCCGTGTAGCTATCGAGGTTGATAACAAGTCCGGTTGCTTGGTTTACATCCGGCGCCGTGGCTTGCTTTGCATCCAGCAAAATTCTCAATCTTGCATCAACTTCTGCCAGGCTCGCACCTTCCAAAACAAAGTCGTGGAGCCCCCACTCGGCGCTCACCGCGGCAAGGACGCTTTCATTCGCAACAAGCATCAGGGGCTTGGTCCAGCCAGCGGCGCTCAGAATTCTTGCAACAGATTTTGCACCCATAAGGTCATGTCTGCAATCAAGTAAAACGACGTCGTGTCTGGGCGATTCTGCGAGACTTTGTGGATCAAACGTGACTTGAATCAACTGGTGCCCGAGGGCATCAAGGGCACCGAGTGGGCTGGCGCCCGCGGGTGAAATGCACAAGACAATAGCCATGTCAGCACCCTTCGTTTAGCCAAATAATAGTCCGAATTTACGCCTATTTGGGTAGAGTTTGAGGCGTGAGTAGGCAGTGGTTGCAGATTGCAGTGATTTGGACGGGTGTCCTGATCGCAGGCATTGTCGCCCTCTCTAGCTACTCGGATGATCGGCTCTACACGGCATTCGCCGCAATAGCCGGAGCGGCTATTGCCCTTGTGAGCCTCGAGCACTTGTTCTCAAGAAAGTCCAAAGACACTGTTCGGCAGCAAATTTATGTTTCAACTGGCACCGTCACAATTCTTGGTGTTATGACGCTGATTGCATTGGTCAGATAGACTTTGAGCATGTTGTTGGCAATCGAAATATTTTTTACGGGCCTATTGGTTTTGGCCACAATCGCTATCGCCGGTGTATCCGCGCTAGTGGTCTTCAAGTTGTTCAAGGGCCAGAGCTAATTTGTTCGTTATCCCCGATGACTTACCAATAGCACTCACCCCATTTACGTTTCTGCTTGGTAGCTGGAGCGGCTCGGGAGTTGTTAGCTATCCGGTCGAAGGAGCTGCCACAACCGAAATCGAATTTTTTCAAAGGGTTGAATTCACTCCGCTTTCCACTGGGAAGCTTGAATATCGCTCAATCGTTTCAGACTCTCAAGGCGCGCTAATTACCCAAGAGCAGGGTTACTGGATGCTTGCGCAAATAAGCACAGCGGACCAGCCTGGACCCGGCCTTCTGCCCGGAAGCGGAAAACCCATAATTGAAACTCGCGATGATTTGGAATTGCTTCGAAATGTAAATGATGGTTTTGAAATCGAAGCAATCATCACCAATTCTGACTCTGTTTCTGAGCTCTACTTCGGCCAAATAAAGGGTGCGAGAGTCGACATCGCAACCGACGCGGTTCTACGGTCGCCTAATTCCAAGGAATACACAGCAGGCCAGCGCATGTTCGGTCTAGTAGAAGGTGCCCTACTTTGGGCATGGGACATGGCGGCCATTGGCAGCCCTTTGAGATCCCACGCATCAGCGAGATTGGAGAAGCAGGTTGACTGACCATTACGGCAACCCTCTTCTTGAGCAGCGAAAACTTTTGTCCCAAGATGCCTTCGTTGAGCGCACCGACCAGAGCGTTTTTGAGGTAAATGGTCCGGATGCTAAAAGCTGGCTGCACTCACTGCTTTCGCAGAACATCATCAACCTTAAAGAGGGTGAGAGCGCTGAGGCACTCTTGCTGACACCTCAGGGAAGAATCGAGCACCAGCTAAAAATAATTGCCACTGAAACTGGCGTTTCGATAATCACAGCCGCCGACCACCTGGAGTCTTTGATTGCCTGGCTTCGAAAAATGGTTTTTCGTTCAAAGGTTGAGATAACCGAGCGCGCTGACCTTAGAGTCATTGGTGGGTTCTTTATTCGAGAGGGCTTGTGCTGGATCGACAAGTTTGACAACGAGCCAGCCGGTTCGGTGCGCTACGCCGCAGACCGAGCCGAGTTTTCCTACCGAGAGTACTTACTTAAAGATGCCCCAACTGACCTTCTGCCAGCTGGGCTATTGGCCTACGAGGCTCTTCGCATTAGCGTCGGTCGACCGGAGATAAAAGACGTTGACGATCGTTCTCTTCCTCACGAGTTTGACTGGCTCTCTTCCGCTGTCCACCTGAGTAAGGGCTGCTACCGAGGCCAAGAGGCCGTTGCAAAAGTCCACAACCTGGGCCATCCGCCGAGAAGGCTGATTATCCTAAACCTCGAACAAGGCGATGTTTTGGCTAGTAAAGACGACAAAGTCTTTTACCAAGAAAAAGAAGTTGGCAAAGTAGTAGCAGGTGCCCTCCACTACGAAACCGGGTCGTTAGCACTGGCGCTAGTGAATCGAAATACTCCATATCTAGATTTGTTTATCGAGTCTGGCAGCTTCCGAGTCTCTGCCATGCAAGAGGTCTTAGTCCCTCACGACGCCGGAAAGGCGGCGGATCTCCCAAGACCTGCAGCCTTCAAGCTCACCGGCCGGAAATGAACCGATTTGTAATTAGGTTCTCCTTCGCAAGAGTCAGGGATTCGTTCTGGACAATCGGTCAAATCGTTCTCGCGGCGCTGTCCTCCTACCTTTTCGCCCGCTATGTTCTGGGCCATCAAGTGCCCCTTCTGGCGGTAACAGTTGCGATCTCTTCACTCGGTTTTAGTCGCGATACCAAGCCCAAGCAGGTTTTACTTACGGCCATAGCCATGTTCTCGGGAGTGGTCCTAAGCGAAACTCTTTTGCAAACTTTTGGCAGCGGCGCTCTGCAGTTGGCGGTTGCAATACTGCTTGCTCTTGTGATTGCAAGACTCTTTACTTCTAACCCGGCCTTTACAATCACGGTCGCGATTCAGGCAGTTTTGGTCCAGTTGATGCAGACCCCGGTTACTGGCGTTTACTCAAGAGCGATTGATGGTTTGATTGGCGGCGCCATTGCACTGATATTTGTTTCCCTCATGCCACGCAACCCCATCAAGTTGGCCAAACAAGACTCAAAGGCCTTGTTTCTGGTTTTTAGAAATACGCTCTCGACTGTTGCTGCAGTGCTGAGGTCTCCAAACGCCGATTTGGCCGATCAAGCTCTCACGGAAATTCGTAAGACTCAGCCCTTGGTCGACAATTGGAAAAGCTCGCTAGAAAGCGCTCTTTCGATCAGCAGAATTTCACCCTTTTACCGCTGGACTACAAAAGAAATTGGCCAGCAGTGGCAGGTCGCCGAGGGAATGGACTTGGCAACCAGAAACCTTAGGGTGCTGACTCGGCGGGTGCATTTTTTGGTGAAAGACGAAAAACCACGGCCTCAGCTTGCTGACCTGGTGGGGAAAATAATTATTGCCACCGAGTTACTTGAGCAAACTTCCGATGATTTCTCGGTCACTCAAAAAGCCAAAAAGTATCTTCGAAAGATTCCAGTCAGCTTGAGCCCAAAAGTTTTTGACCCACCGCTGACCATCTCGGAGAGCGCACTGTTGCTGGAAATCAGGCCGTTATTCGTGGACCTTGCTGTTGCAGCTGGCATAGGGGCGGACCAGGCCAGGTCGCTGTTGCCCAAGGTTGACTAAACTTCTGCTCATGACTTATGACCTAATCTTGCTTCGCCACGGCAATTCGACATGGAACCAGAAAAACCTCTTTACCGGGTGGGTTGATGTCGACTTAACTGACCAGGGGAGGCAGGAAGCCAAGAGGGCCGGAGAGCTCATCGAGGCTTCTGGACTCAAGCCCGACATTCTTTACACTTCGGTGCTAAAGCGAGCGATAAACACCGCTCACATTGCCCTGGATCAAATGGACCGCAATTGGATCGAAACTCTTCGCTCCTGGAGATTGAACGAGCGGCATTACGGCGCCTTGCAGGGTCTAGATAAGGCAGAAACCTTGGAAAAGTACGGACCGGAGCAATTTCAAATCTGGCGAAGAGGCTTTGATTCCCCACCTCCAGCGATTGCTGAAGATTCTCAATATTCCCAGGCTCACGATGAGCGTTATAAAGACCTCGGACAAGATTTACCCGACACCGAGTGCCTCAAAGATGTTTTAGTTCGAATGCTGCCCTACTGGGAAAGCGAAATCGCTAAGTCTCTTAGAGATCACAAGACAGTGTTAGTCACCGCACACGGCAATTCTCTTCGAGCGCTGGTAAAGCACTTAGATGGCATCGGCGATGATGAAATTACCGATCTAAACATTCCAACCGGAGTTCCGCTTCACTACAAGCTTGATGAAAACCTTCAGCCAGTTGAGCCGGGTGGTCGTTACCTAGATCCTGACGCGGCCAAAGCCGGAGCTGATGCAGTTGCATCGCAGGGAAAGCACTAGCTAAGTTCTTGCCAGTCTCCAGTTTGGAGGAAGCTTACCTTGGCGGAAATATCAACAACGTGGTCCGCGAATCGCTCGAAGTAGCGCGAGGCCAGTGTCACGTCAACCGTGAACATGGCATTTTCGGACCAATCTGGACCCAGCACGATGTCGAAGACTTTTCTGTGCAGTAGATCAACCGCCTCGTCCTCGGCCTGAATCTCGCGGGCCAAGTCGACATCGGTGTCCTGAAGCAGAATAATCACCTTGTCGGCAAGCTTTAGATTAAGCCTTGCCATTTCCTCGAAGGTTCCACGAAGGGAATCAGGGACTGCGGAACCAGGGTAACGGTAGCGGGCAATTGCGGCGATGTGTGAGGCCAGCGAGCCCATGCGCTCTATTGATGCGCTCATTCGAAGTGCTGAAACCAAAATTCTGAGATCCCTTGCAACTGGCGATTGAGTGGCCAAAATCTTTATTACAAGCTCATCTAGGTCTAAGGCGCGCTCTTCATTGGCGTCGGTCAACGCAAGAGCTTCATCAGCCAGCGACACATCGCTGGTCAGAAATGCCGAAGAGGCCTTTTGCATAATGGTGCGGGCGTCTGTTGCCAGGTCGACCAGTCGGGTCTGTACTTCACTTAGTTCTTGCTGGAATACTGCGCGCATTTTTTCCTAACTGCTTGAATTTCTTGAAAGATGCCCGAGTGTCCCACCGCTATTCAAATTTCAGATTAACTTCGAACTAACCGGCGGAAAACTAGCGCTTATAAATCCAAATTTACACCTAGTCTTGATTCAAAGGCAGTTGTTTACTTGGTAAACAGAAGATTGGGAAGAGTTCTTGGGCATTCTTGGCAACAGAAAAGCGGATCAGGCCGACGCGCGTCAGGTTGACGCTTTCGAGATTGTTGCGGCTCAAGTTGTCGATGTCCTGGCAACAGCAGGCGTAGTTTTAGACGAGCGGAACTTGGTTTTGCGGGCATCCCCTGGAGCGATTCAATTTGGCTTGGTTCAAAATAGACACCTGATTCACTCGGTTCTAGTCGGTTTAGTAGAAGACGCCAGGTCAACATCAGGAGCTGTTGAACAGGAGCTTCAGATTGAAGCTGGCCTCCAGCGAGAGCAGCTTTGGGTCCACGCTCGTGCCGCGAAGTTCGGGGATCGTTACGTCATGTTGTTGGTTGACGACCGAACCGAGGCAAAACGACTAGAGGTAACCAGAAGAGATTTTGTAGCAAACGTTTCCCATGAGCTCAAAACTCCAATTGGTGCAATAAGCCTGCTAACCGAAGCGATTGCGGGGGCTCATGACGACCCGGATACCATCAGGAAATTCTCGGCCTCTCTTCAGAAGGAAGCGGCTCGACTTGGCAGCTTGGTTCAGGAGCTAATGCAACTTTCTAGGGTGCAGGGGGCAAACCTGTCTGACACCGCAGTTGAGCTTGATCTGGCTCTTGTAATCAACGATGCGGTAGATCGCAACCAGGTGCTCGCCGAACAGCGCGGGGTGAAGCTAGTAACCAGTGCCATAAAGGGCTCTCGAATGGTTGGAGACTACGAAATGCTCACCACTGCAGTTCGAAACTTGGTCGAAAACGCCATCGCTTACTCGGACAAGGGCTCCCAGGTCGGTATTGGCTTGAAAGAAATAGATGGAGTCGCAGAGATCGCGGTCACCGATTCTGGCATCGGCATCTCGGAGGACGAACAAGAGCGCATTTTTGAGCGCTTCTACCGGGTTGACCCATCGCGGTCCAGAGACACCGGTGGCTCGGGTCTGGGACTTTCGATCGTCAAACATGCGGCATCAAACCACAAGGGTGACGTCAGGCTGTTTTCAAAAGAGGGCGTCGGAAGCACTTTCACGCTTAGGTTGCCAATTCAAAACAGGGAGACGAATTGACCAGAGTTTTAGTTGTTGAGGACGAGCAAAACCTTCGGGAACCACTTGTGTATCTTCTGCAAAAGGAAGGATATGACGTCATTGAGGCCGAGGATGGCAGGAGCGCCATTGATATCTTCTTTAGCCTGGGTGCCGACTTGGTACTTTTGGATCTTATGCTCCCCGGGGTAAACGGGAACGAGGTTTGCAGGGCAATCCGGGCTGAAAGCCAGGTGCCAATAATCATGGTTACCGCAAAGGATTCGGAAATTGACAAGGTGGTCGGGCTTGAAATTGGTGCTGATGACTACGTTACGAAGCCGTATTCCTCTAGGGAGCTGCTCGCGAGAATGAAGGCTGTTCTTAGAAGAGGAACCGAAACCGCCACCGTTTCTTCCAGCTTGATTTTGGCCGGACCGGTTGAAATGGATCTCGAGCGCCACACGGTGACAGTCAACGGCGAACGAATTCAGATGCCGCTCAAGGAGTTCGAGCTTCTAGAGCTACTGATGGAAAACGTGAACCGAGTGCTAACCCGGGGTCAAATTATTGATCGAGTTTGGGGCTCAAATTACTTTGGTGACACTAAAACTCTGGATGTTCACGTGAAGCGCATTAGATCGAAGATTGAAGAGGATCCGGCCAGGCCCGTTCATCTCACCACAGTCAGAGGTCTGGGTTATAAGTTCGAGGCTTAGGTCTTTTAGTTCAAAAGCTCAAGAAATGGGCGGTACTCAGCAAGAGAACCGTCGAGAACTGGAACAGCCAGCTGTATCGGGTTCATGCCGTCGCTCACGAAAATAGTATGCATCGAGCCCGGCCCCTCGGTAATTTCGAGCAAGATTCCCAAATTGCCGCCGTAGCCCAAATCGTACTTAGCTTTCGGACCAACTTCGAACTTGTAAATCGTTCGGTTGTTATCCTGATCCACGGTCTGAATGTTCGCGCTGATGGCAGTATCTGAACTGTTCACAAAAGAGCCGATGAGAACCGCCTGAGGTCCTTCGGATTTAATGAACAGAACATTTCTAACCTTCAAGCTCCCAATGTCACTGACAACCCCGTCGCTAGGGGAGTAGGGATCCAGCGAGGAGACATTTCTGCTCAGCGAACAACCGGAAAGTGCCACAACGGTTAGGGCAGTGGCCAAAAGGGCAGTTAATTTCTTGATTTGCAAGGGTCCTCCGCAATAGCTAACACCTAAAGTCTAGCCTAGGTAATTGGCGGGAACTGTGGTAAAATAAGGGTTTTGAAGCCGAAAGAAGTGTATGAAGTTTGAAGTTGGCGAAACAGTTGTTTACCCTCACCACGGTGCCGCAGAGATTATAGAAGTTTCCAAAAAGACTGTTCGCGGTGAATCTCAGACATATCTAAAGCTTCGAGTGGCTCAGGGCGATCTGATTATTCAGGTGCCAGCGGCAAACGTGGAAATGGTTGGGGTCCGAGACGTAATTGACAAAAAGGGCGTCAAGCAAGTATTTGATGTCCTTAGAGCGGAATTCGTAGAGGAGCCAACCAACTGGTCCAGGCGATACAAAGCCAACTTAGAAAAGTTAGCCTCCGGTGATGTTGTGAAGGTTTCCGAAGTAGTTCGTGACCTATGGCGTCGAGACCAAGACCGTGGCTTGAGTGCTGGAGAGAAGCGCATGTTGGCCAAAGCAAGGCAGATTCTTATTTCGGAGCTTGCCCTTGCGCGCAAGGTTGACGAGGAAAAGGCATCTGCCGAGCTTGACAAGGTATTGGCAAGCTAAAAAATGACCGTAGCGGTGGTGTTGGTCTCTGCCGGCAAGGGCGCAAGGCTTGGAGCGTCAGTTCCGAAAGCAGTTGTGTCGGTGGCTGGGAAGACCTTATTAGAGCTTTCCTTGATGCACATTTCAGAATTCAAGCCAGACCAGTTGATTGTGGTGGCGCCGGAGGGCCTTACGGCGGAGTTCGAAAGGCTAACCGCTAAATTCTTCCTAGATTTCAAGGTTGTAACTGGCGGTAGCACTAGACAAAAGTCGGTCGCTGCTGGCATGAACGAAGTGACATCGGATTTTGTTCTGGTGCACGATGCTGCTCGAGCCTTTACTCCAAAAGAAGTATTTGACAGAGTAAAAGGGGCGCTCGAGTGGGCAGATTGCGTCGTTCCAACAATTAAGCTTTCGGACACCGTGAAACAGGTGAATGATCACTGGGTTGATAAGACAGTAGATCGCAACCAGCTGCGGCTTGTGCAAACGCCTCAGGGATTTCGGGTTTCGACTCTCAGAGACGGCTTGGCAAGAGCGACTTCAGACTTTACGGATGAAGCAGGACTTCTAGAGTCAATCGGAGTGCCCACCGCGACTGTCGATGGTCACGAGCACGGTTTTAAAGTCACTACCCCCTCAGATCTCGAGCGGGCACGCGCAATCTTTGCCGATGTTCGCTCTGGAATTGGCGTTGATGCTCATCAGTTCAGTGATGCGGGGACACTAATGCTGGGCTGCTTGGAGTGGCCTGCGTATCCATTGCTTTCTGGGCACAGCGATGGGGATGCAGTTGCCCACGCGATCGTAGACGCCCTTCTTGCTGCAGCCAGCCTGGGGGACATCGGCTCCAATTTTGGAACTGACAGGCCGGAGTATCAGGGTGCTAGCGGTGAGCTTTTCTTGCGAGAAGCCCTTGGGTTGCTTTCCGACGCTGGTTTTGAACCGGCCAATGTTTCGGTCCAGGTGGTCGCGGATGAACCAAAAATCGGTCCGAGGCGACTTGAAATTGAGCAACACTTGAGTCAAATAATTGGGGCTCCCGTCTCGGTCTTGGCGACTACCACTGACGGACTCGGCTTCTTGGCCGACTCAAGGGGAATAGCCGCTGTGGCAACCTCTCTGGTGAGAATGCGTGGATAGGCTTTTGAACATGAAGCTGTATGACACAAAGGCTGGTGAACTCAGGGACTTCAAGCCCCTGGTTGCAGGGCGTGTTTCTATGTATGTTTGCGGTCCGACTGTTCAGTCCGCACCTCACATTGGCCACCTAAGGTCCGCGCTTGTTTATGACCTAATGGCAAGATGGTTTACTCATCTGGGACTTGAGGTGCAACTAGTCAGAAATGTCACGGACATTGATGACAAGGTTTTGGAAAAATCCGATGAGCAGTCCGTTACCTGGTGGGAGCTTGCATACAAAAACGAGCAATTATTTGCGGCTGATTATCGTCGGCTCGCGATTGGGCTTCCATCCCATGAACCAAGAGCCACCGGGCACATTCCACAGATGATTACCCTCATCGAAAAGCTTGTTGAGCTTGGATACGCCTACGAAAGCCTCGATGGCTCAGGGGGCATGTATTTCAACACCGCAAAATGGTCAAATTACGGCGAACTTACCCACCAGAAACTTGATGACATGGAGGGTGAACGCTCAAATCCGGCGAAGATAAATCCTCAGGATTTCGCTCTTTGGAAAGCGGCCAAGTCCACGGAACCCGAGTCTGCCAGCTGGCCTTCTCCATTTGGAAGCGGCCGCCCAGGTTGGCACATTGAGTGCTCAGCCATGGCTGCGCACTATTTAGGGGAAAGCTTCGACATTCACGGGGGTGGCCTAGATCTTCGCTTCCCTCACCATGAAAATGAGCTTGCGCAGTCCACTGCAGCCGGACACAGCTTCGCCAACTACTGGGTCCATAACGGGCTGGTTAGCGTTCAGGGTCAGAAGATGTCCAAGTCTCTCGGGAATTCAGTGCTGTCTTCGGATTTATTCGACAAGGTCAGCGACAAAGCTGTCCGCTACTACTTAGCTAGCGCTCATTATCGCTCAATGCTGGACTACCAGCCCGAAGCAACCGCAGAAGCCGCCGCCGCACTATCAAGGCTTCACGGCTTTGTTGCCAGAGCCGCCAGAGAGCTCAAGGAATCTAGGTTTAGTGAGTTCGCAGCAGTTGAGTTGCCCGATGAGTTCACTCTGCAGATGAACGATGATTTGAATATCCCGGGAGCACTTGCTGTGATCCACGAAAGTGCAACTGCCGGTAATACTGACCTAGACGAGCAGCGATTAAGCCAAGCGCATCAGCGCTGGAGCGAGGTAGTCGGTATGCTCGAGGTTCTAGGTCTTTCTTTGGACTCATCAAACCGGACCAATCAAGAGCATCGAGCGCTGGATCAATTGATCCAAACTTTGATCGCTGAGAGAAATAAAGCTAGAGAAGACAAGAACTATCAGCGCGCTGATCAGATACGCGACCAGCTAATAGAAATTGGTATCGAGCTATCTGACTCGACATCTGGAACACATTGGAGTTTGAACTAATGGCAAAAATTGGAAGACCCGGAGCTAGTAAGTCTAAAAAAGGTCCACTCAAGGGAACTGGTGGGCACGGGCGAAAGTCTCTAGAAGGCAAGGGCCCAACGCCCAAGGCTGAAGATCGTAAATATCACAAGACTTATCGTTCGCCAAAGGCCACGACCGAAATTCGTCAAACCCCTAAAAAGGGTCAGTTCGTGGCGTCTAAGACCGGTAAAGCATCGAAGGCTAACGCCACCGAGGTTTTATCCGGCAGAAACTCGGTGGTTGAAGCGCTGAAGGCGAGCGTTCCTGCCACAGCGTTGTTCATTGCCCAGCGCATCGAGGTTGACGACCGAGTGCGGGAATCAATGACCATCGCTAACAAGCGCGGAATTGTCATCAACGAAGTCACTCGAGTAGAGATTGATCGGATGACCGGTGGGGACAGCGTCCACCAGGGCATTGCTCTTCAGGTTCCTCCCTACAACTACAAAGATCCGAACGAACTCTTGGACCGCGCATTGTCTCAGTCATCCCTGCCGCTCTTGGTGGCACTAGACGGGATAACTGACCCTAGAAACTTGGGTGCGATAATCCGATCGGTTGCGGCATTTGGCGGCAACGGAATCATTTTGCCGCAGCGCAGAAGCGTCGGCGTGACTGCAGCAGCTTGGAAGACTAGTGCTGGAGCAGCAGCCAGAATGCCGGTAGCCCTGGCAGCAAACCTCAACCAGACAATCAAGGAATACAAGCGTCGAGGCGTGTTCGTGGTCGGCCTAGATGGCGACGGAGACGTTTCGCTACCGAATTTTCAGCTCTTCGACAAGCCACTTCTAGTTGTCGTCGGCTCAGAAGGTAAGGGACTGTCGCGTCTAGTGCAAGAAAACTGCGATCAAGTTATCTCGATACCAATTTCCGAGGTTACAGAATCTCTAAATGCTGGAATTGCGGCAAGCGTAGCTCTCTATCAAATAGCAGCGCTGAGGGCCTAAACCTTATCTCGCCAGTCGCCAGTTTCATCATCGCTCACAACTATTAGCCCGGTTGGAATCGACTCAGCAAGGCTTATTGTGTCGGTAACTGGGCTTCCCGATAGTAACGCGGACTCATCGCGGCGTTCGGCCAGGACATCCGAAATGTAGCTTCGAACGGCATCAACCAGGGCAATGTCACTTCCTTGAACTTCGGACAGTTTCAGTCGGTGCCTCAGTACTTCGTGGAACAACTCAGCTGGTTCAAGCTTGCCGAGGAGTTCGTTTGGTATCGCCCCAACCACTGGCTCGAACACCTCGCTGAGCCACTTGTGGGCCAAAACTTCTTCGTCGAAGCCAAGGTGAGCATTGGCTAGCGAGTACTGGTCAATGTCGTTCAACAGGCGCCGGGCTTGATTTTCTTCGACGTCAAGACCGGTGACTAGCAAAAGCCGTCTGGCGTGATGTCCCGCGTCCACCACTTTTGGCTGAATTCTTACCGTTCTTTTATCTTGATCTTTGGCCATCGATAGCTCTTGAATATCGAACCCAAGGTCATTGAGCCTTTGAATTCTTTGAGCGATCTTCCAGCGCTCACTGTCGTCGAAAGTTTCAGTTTCGGTGAGCTCTTTCCAGAGTTCGCGGTATTTATCCACGATTCGCTGGCTGACAGTCCCCGGGTCTAAGTCAGTGGCTTTTCCGGAAGCAATTAGATCCATTAGCTCACCGGCAATGTTCACACGCCCGATCTCTAGATCATTTTCACGCTGGCCATTAGAGAGCTTGGAGTCATACATATGTCCGGTCTCTGCATCAACCAAATAGGCGGCAAATTGCCCCGCGTCTCTTCGGAATAAAGTGTTTGATAGTGAGACGTCCCCCCAGAAAAATCCAGCGAGGTGCAGCCGCACCAGCAGCAGGGCCAGAGCGTCGACTAGTCGGTTGGCGGTTTGCTCCCTTAGCCCTTGAGACCACATCGCACGGTAGGGCAGAGAGAATTTTAGGTGCCGGGTTATTAGTACCGCCGGCAGCGGTTTGCCATCGAGATCCTCGCGCTCTTGGATTATTGCAAAAGCCTCAACGCAAGGGATGTCGAGTTTTTCTAACTTACGAAGCATCTCGTACTCGCGCTTTGCTAGATCAAAAAGGGTTTCCTTTATGGCTATGACGTGATCGTTTAGGTGGGCAAATCTAACCGTGTGGCGCGACAGCCCCTTTGGTAATGCAGCGATGTTTTCTTTAGGCCAATCCTCCAACGGTAAATGCCACGGCAGATCCAGTAACTCTGGTTCTGCCGCGGCAGCCGTAATGCTTATCGAGGATGGCATTGAAGCCTAGTTAAGGCGCTCGCCCGACTCGGCGTCAAATACGTGCACTGCTTCTGGATCGGCCTGCAGGTGGATTTTATCTCCGGCCATTGGGTGATCGATTGGGTGCACTCGAACAACGATGTTCTGCTCTGCACCGTCTAGCTGAACGCGGCCATAGAGGTAGCCGTCGCTTCCAAGTTCTTCGATAACGTCAACATCAACAATGAGACCATTTGGAGCGACGGACAGCTTTTCAGGTCTGACACCAACGGTTACTCGACTACCAGTTGCCTTCGCGAGGATCTCGCGGGCAATTGGAAGCACTGCATCTCCGAACTGAACGCCACCGTCAATTATCGGTAGCTGAACGAGATTCATTGCGGGGGAGCCGATGAAGCCAGCCACAAAGACATTCTGTGGTCGGTCGTAAAGATTCCTTGGGGTATCAACCTGCTGAAGTAGGCCGTCTTTCAAAACTGCAACCCGGTCACCCATGGTCATAGCTTCAACCTGGTCGTGTGTTACATAAACCGTTGTTACACCAAGACGGCGCTGCAGAGAGGCAATCTGAGTTCTGGTCTGGACACGAAGTTTGGCATCTAGGTTGGAAAGCGGCTCATCCATTAGGAAAACCTGTGGCTGTCTAACAATGGCTCGACCCATGGCAACCCTCTGGCGCTGACCTCCGGAGAGAGCCTTTGGCTTGCGGTTTAGGTATGGCTCCAAGTCCAAAAGCTTGGCGGCCTGTAGAACTCGCTCTGCACGCTCATCCTTGTTCACGCCAGCGATTTTTAGGGCAAAGCCCATGTTCTCCGCGACGGTCATGTGTGGATAAAGGGCGTAGTTCTGAAACACCATTGCAATGTCTCGGTCTTTTGGTGGAACATCGGTGACTTCTCTGTCTCCGATGTAGATTCCGCCTTCGTTGACTTCTTCAAGCCCGGCAAGCATTCGCAATGATGTTGACTTACCGCAACCCGAAGGTCCAACGAGAACCAAAAGTTCACCGTCTTTAACCTCGAGGTTTAGTTTGTCCACCGCTGGCTTAGTTCCGCCCGGGTAGATTCTTGTTGCATTCTTAAATGACACTGTTGCCATGATTTACTCCTTCACCGGCAGGTACGTGCCGGACGATCCGTAGTGATGGATGTTTGCCGAAGCGAACACCATAAGTATGCCACTGGAATTAGACTTGTTTGGCACCGCAATAAAGTTAATGACGAAGGACAAAGATGACCCCCAACGAAAAGCCAACCCGTTCAGAGCAACGCGAAGCAGCCAGAGACAAAGCTCGCGAGCTTCGAAAGGAGAGCGCTAAGAAGGAAAAGCGCAACCGTTTGTTGTTGCAGGTCTCGGTCGTTCTGGTTGCTCTAGGAATTATCGGCGGGATCGGGGCAGTGGTTCTTGTTGATGCGGCGAACCGGGCGGATGAACCCATTGTCGGGGAAACGCCAAATAACTTGACTGATCTTGGTGGGCTAAAAATTGGTGTTGGACTTCAGGCCTTCACTTTGAGCAACACACCAACCCCGGATGCAGCTGAGCAGACGCCAAAGATCGAGATCTACGTTGACTACCAGTGCCCAATTTGTCAGGCCTTTGATGTTCCTAACTCTTCTCAGATCCGTTCTTGGGCTGACGTTGGCGCAGCAACGGTTGAGATTAGGCCGATTTCTTTTCTTGATCGAGCGTCCTTGAATGCCTATTCATCGAGAGCCGCGAATGCTGCTTTTTGCGTCGCCAACTTCGAGCCAGATTCTTTCTACGACCTTCATGAAATCTTGATGGCTAATCAGCCTGAAGAGGGAACCCAAGGCCATGATGACGATCAGCTATTTGCATACGCCGAAGAGGCTGGTGCTGGAACTGAAGAAGTCAAGGGCTGCATCCAAGCCAAGAGCTTCGGGGACTACATTGAACAGCACACTCAGGCAGTGCTGTCGTCTCCTCAGAACGGAGTCAGTGTTACCGGAACGCCAACCATATTGGTCAACGACAGGCAGTACACCTGGGCAACCGGAGATGACCTAGTCTCCGCTGAGCGCTTTGCTCAGTTTGTTCAGTTGGCAACTGCTGAGTAACGGAACCAAGCGGCGTTGCCACTTTTTTGGGGGGTTAGGGCGGCGGCTGCCATCGCTCGCATACCTAAGCGAGGGTCATACGGCCCGCTTACCCGTTTGTCCAAGGGAAATGCTCACAACTAGATGCCGATAAGCGATTATCCATTAGGCTATGGCGGGGCTAAAACCCCAAGCCGACCTGGCGCAATTGGTAGCGCACCACTCTTGTAAAGTGGGGGTTACGGGTTCGAGTCCCGTGGTCGGCTCTGTATTTTTTGCTAGTTTCTAGGGCGAAGCTCTGCAACCATTGGGCAGTTGAATGGATTCACGTTGTTGCTAAGGCCCACCTTGTTCAAGTGCTTCATGATCGCCAGGTAGCTAGAGAACAAGTTCATCTCCACCATTGTGACGTCATTCTTGCGGCAGAACTCAGAAACCATCTCGTGGGTCCTACGCAGGTATGGCCTTGCCATTGATGGAAACAGGTGATGCTCAACCTGGTAGTTCAAACCACCCATTAGGTTGTCTTTCAACCAGCTGCCGCGAATGTTTCTAGAGGTAAGAACCTGCCTAGAGAAGAAATCCAGCTTGCTGTCTTTTTCGATAAGGGGCATTCCCTTGTGGTTTGGGGCAAAGGCTGCACCCATGAAAAAACCAAAAGTCATCATCATTGCAAACCAAAGTGCGATCGCCCAAAGCCAGCCGAACATCCAGGCCATTACGAAGTAGGGCGCCGTCTGGCGGATCATCATGAGGCTGAATTCCAAAATCTTTATACCCACGGACCTGTCCTTGCGGCCAAGACCGGCAAAGGAGTCGACTAACAAATCAAAGCCAGTGAAAAGAAGAAGGAAGGGGAACAGGTAGCCCTGGCGATCAGAAAGCCAACGCTCCGGTCCTTTTTTAGATTCTTTAGATTCGGTAGTGAAGCTTAGAACTCGGATGGCAATGTCTGGATCTTCACCGATTTGATTTGGTCGCTGGTGGTGCTTATTGTGCTTTTTTAGCCAGAAGCCGTAGCTAAGTCCGGCAAATAGATTTGCGAGCACTAAACCGAGCCAGTCGTTGGCTTTGTTGTTTTTGAAGACCTGACGGTGAGATGCCTCGTGGGCAATAAATCCATACTGCGCGCTCATGATTCCGAGGAGGCCGGCGAGAACAAAGCCAGCCACTATCCACCACTGGCTCTGCTGCAATGCGTAGCCGGTAAAACCAGCACCTACCCACAGCGCTGATGCAATCAAGCTGATAACTACAAGACGAATTATGTAGAAGCTTGGGCGCTTAGTAAGAAGCCCTGCTTCTCTAACTTGCTCAAGAATTAGGCTGAAATTAGTTTGTGTTCTGGTTTCGGAAGCAATGCTCATTTCCTAAGTGTACGTGTCCTGCTCCAAGTGTTGCTGTGAAACGCAATAACAATAAGTGTCATACTGATGAAGTGAAAGCGACGCGGCTTGAAAGTGACCTGCTTGGCGGTAGAGATATCCCAAATGAGGCCTACTGGGGTGTCCATACCCTCAGAGCAGTAGAGAATTTTCCCATCAGTGGAGTGCCGATCGGTCACTACCGCTCACTAATAAGAGGCCTTGGTTTTATTAAAGAAGCTTCAGCATCAGCCAACCTAAAACTCGGAGTCATAACTGCCGAAATCGCGGAGCCAATAATCAAGGCCTGCATTGAAGTTAGAGACGGCAAGTTTGATGATCAGTTTGTAGTTGATGCGATTCAAGGTGGTGCCGGAACATCAACAAACATGAATGCGAATGAGGTCATTTGCAATCGCGCTCTAGAAATAGCTGGCTTCAAAAAAGGCGAATATCAGCACATTCACCCGCTGAACCACGTGAACGCGTCGCAGTCAACCAACGATGTTTATCCAACCGCAATCAGGGTTTCTATGATCATTGAGATCAGGGCACTGCTAGAGGAGATCGCATACCTTCGGTCGACCATCGATAACAAAGCAGAAGAGTTCTCCGAAGTTCTAAAGATGGGTAGAACGCAGCTTCAAGATGCGGTCCCGATGACTCTTGGTCAGGAATTCGCCGCTTGGTCTCAGACTCTTAGCGAGGACGAGGGTCGCTTGCAGGAAATGATTCCTTTGTTGAGCGAGATAAATCTTGGCGGCACAGCCATCGGCACAAAGCTAAACACTCCTACCGGCTACTCGCAGCTGGTGACAGACGTCCTCAGTGAAATTTGCGAACATGAGTTCTTCCCTGCGGTGAACCTCATAGAGGCGACCAGTGACACCGGAGTCTTTGTTTCGGTCTCGAGCACCTTCAAGCGCCTTGCTACTAAAATCTCCAAGATCTCAAATGACCTTAGATTGCTTTCATCTGGTCCCAGGGCTGGCATAAACGAGATAAACCTTCCCGCAAGGCAAGCCGGATCTTCGATTATGCCCGGCAAGGTAAACCCGGTAATTCCTGAGGCGGTAAACGAGATTGCCTTTACGGTGATCGGAAATGACCTGGTAGTTACGATGGCGGCCGAAGCTGGTCAGTTGCAGCTCAACGCATTCGAGCCGATCATCGCAAGGTCCCTGATGATGAGTGTTGTATATCTTCGACAAGGCTGTCACATTCTTGCCAAGTTTTGCATCAGTGGAATTACTGCCAATGTTGAGCACCTCAGGCTCACCGTCGAAAACTCAATTGGCCTCGCCACCGCGCTTGCTCCGAAGCTTGGTTATGAAAAGACGTCTTTGATTGCCAAGCACGCATCCGCGATGAACATGTCGGTCAGGGAAGCGGTGATGGACTTAGGTCTAATGACCGAGGATGAATTTAATGCGCTGCTAGGTGACGTGAGAAAGCTAACCGGCCAAGACTAATTTGGCTCTCAGCTAGATAAAGCTGGCCACTGCCCAAGTTATTAGGGGAGCAAGAACTAGAGCGGGCAGCATGTCTGCGACAGAGACCATCCTGATTTGCAAGACTCTTAGTCCGGTTCCTAGCAACAGAACTCCACCGGTGGCAGTGATTGATGCCACAAGCGCATCGCTCATGAGAGCGCCGGCGCTCGCGGCCAAGAGAGTCAACAGACCCTGCCAGAGACCAACTGGAATTGCTGCAAATGCAACGCCCCAGCCGAGGGCTGCCGCGAAGGCAACCGAGGTCAATCCGTCCAAGGTGGACTTCAGAGCGAGAACATCAAAACCTTGCCCTAAGCCATCCTGAAGTGCTCCGAGCACAGCCATGGGTCCAATTGTGAAAAGCAAAGAGGCGTTTACAAAACCTTCAATGAATTTTTCTTTGTCTCCCCCTCGCGAGGCCTTTAGCTGAAGCCAGGTGCCGAAGTGGGAAAGGCGTTGCTCAATCCTGAGCATCGAACCAAGGACGCTGCCTAAAACCAAAGATGCCAAAACTACCAACAAGGTTCCTGCGGAACTGACGGCTGCTGCGAAGGAAGAGTCCGTTAGTGCCATCAGGTTTAGGCCACCGATAACCAGCACCACCAAACCCAAGGCATCGGTTAGGGTCCGAGAGATATTTGCAGGAAGCCTGTGACCTAAAGCCACGCCGATGCCTGCGCCGATCAAGATGGAAAAGACATTAATGATTGTTCCCAAGGACACCTTTTCTCATGATTCCGGTAAGAATCAAAAGACTACTTAATAGTTGGCTAGTCTTTTTTCTCCTGGAAGCTAATCGACACAGAGTTTATGCAATAACGGTTCCCGGTTGGGGTCTGCGGCGCATCGTCAAAAAGGTGACCAAGGTGGCTTCCGCACTTGGCACATCTAACTTCAGTTCTCACCATGCCGTGAGCGCGATCCTCCAGGTACTCAATTGCTTCGTTTTCCAGGGACTTATAAAAAGAAGGCCAGCCGCAGTGCGAATCAAATTTTGCTTCCGCTTCGAAAAGCGCAGCGCCACATCCTCGGCAGCTGTAGGTACCCACTCGCTTTTCTTCCAGGAGCTCGCCGGTGTAGGCGCGTTCGGTTCCTGCCAAGCGCAAAACTTGGTATTCAAACTCGGAAAGCTCTTGGCGCCACTGCTCGTCGGTCTTGAAAATTTCGTATTTCACTAGAAATCACCTCTTCCATACTTTATAACCGTTGGATAACACATTCCATACCGAGAAATATCGCT
>Ga0307488_10000040_pt1 | contig 94970 bp, 87 predicted proteins | sample SB02metaG_FD_202248 | JGI IMG/M metagenome (GOLD analysis project Ga0307488, IMG submission 202248) | Sea-ice brine microbial communities from Beaufort Sea near Barrow, Alaska, United States - SB 0.2 | ecosystem: Environmental > Aquatic > Marine > Coastal | place: USA: Alaska | collected...
TGCTCTTGATCAAATGCTCTTGATCAAGAGCTCTTAAAATAACCTCTAAAAGATCTAAACATTGTTTTGATCTTTTAGAGGTTTAAAACTTATTTAGACTAATTAACATTTGAGGCGATGTTCAAGGGCTTATTATTTTTGTTTTTCATTACGTCTATAACAGCCTGTATACCTTGTTGTCGGATCATTGATTCAAATTCACTGCGTTTACTGGACAACAAACTGATCCCCTCAGCTACCAGATCATAGGTTTTCCATTCTTGTGTTTTATTACTTTTACGCAACTTAAAGCTAATGTTGATATCAGGGCGACCCGCTTGTCTAATGATTGCCTTAATGCTCATACTTGTTTGATTTCCGGTATCTTTAACAGGTTCAAACAACAGTTTTTGTCCACCATAACTCGCTAAAGCAACCGCAAAGTTAGACACTAGGTATTGTTTAAACTCGCTCACAAACTCTGGGATCTTGTCTTTAGGAACGGATCTAAATTGGCTTCCCAACACCTTGAATGCAGCAAATCTATGATCAACATGTGGCATCAATTCTTGCTCAATAATCTCCCGAAGATGATTAGGGTTAGATTGAATACTTTGTTGGTCTAATTCAATTCGCTGAAAGGTAGCGTTAGTCACTTGTTGTAACAAGACTTGAGGATTAAGTAATTCTGCATGGCTCGAACTGCTTAGCACAGATGCCAATATAAGCAGCCCGGATTGACTGATAATTTTTATCTTTTTTAAAAATATAGTATTCATGAGTGTTCGCGCCTTAAGTGCTATAGGATGACTAGCATCCAAAAATCAAATAAAAAAATTAGGTTATTCTGTATAAATGAACCAGCTGTGCGAGCAATAATGCCCAGTGCTAACCTATTCAATAAAAGGGTTAACACTCACGTGCATATGTCAGTCTCAGAAAATATAAACCGGTGTTATCATCATTTAAACCACCGTTTGAATAATGCATGTAACGCACCGCTAGAGACTTTGCTAGTTGCTCCCCAAACTCCAATATCAAACCCAGTCGGTCTTCAAACTGATAGTGGGAGCCTATATTCTTAACGGCAAAACGGGTATCAGTGATAAGTGAAACACCGATACCAAATTCCCACTTGAGTGGATACTTGCCATATGAACTATCGAATTGTTTTGAGAACATCGGAGATAATACAATCGCGTAATTAGTTTCATGTTGATTGTCCTGACCAAACTCCCCCAAATTGACACTTGCCTCCCAGTACACATCAAACTCACCTAGCCATTCAAATGTGGCTATCTGAGTCTGATAGGGACGATAAGCCAGCCGAATACCCGTTAACCCACTTTCACCGTGCAAATAATCGATTGCCACCGCCTGCTGACTAGCCACCACATGTGTACTTGGCAGTGAAACAAAAGATATAGCCAGTAATAAGACCCACCAACGCATAATAATATTTTCCAAAATTCCTAATATTTTCCAAAGGATGTAATTTATAAGACTTCGTTTCATCAGAGTCATAAAGACGCTTAGAGGAAACACGAATAACGCAGACTCCCTGCCCACATTCTTGGAAGGTTAGGACGGCTGTTCCATAAGCATTGTTGCTTGCCGTGGTTACATCTTTATTCGTTTGACTTACAGCTAAATAAAAAACGCATCATTCTTAGAAAACTAATACAGAGCAACTTTTTGTTTGTACTCATTAGGGTTGTTATTCAACTTTTTTTTGATGGGGGGAGTATGGCCACTAAATTAATATAAATATAATTATATATTTATATGTGACACATTTTATTTTGTGATGTATTATCAGATCATTATTATTTGAATGAAAAAAGTTATGCGCCCACAAGAACTAAATCTTTTAATGGTATTTGATGCCATCATGACCGAGCGCTCTATTACCCGAGCTGCTCAGAGACTATCCATGACACAGCCAGCGGTATCTAACGCGGTAAGTCGAATGCGAGTCGCATGGAAAGATGAGTTATTTGTCAAGGATGGCCGTAATATCCAGCCTACTTTGCATGCCCAAAATTTGTGGAACCAAGTCCGCGAACCGCTTATTTCACTCACAGAAGCGGTTGACCCCAAGAGTTTTGATCCCGCGACTGCCAAACGTACATTTCGAATTGCGGTAACAGATACAGTTGTCGATATGGCTTGGGCTGAATTACGTTGCGCTATCGAGAAGGAAGCACCCGGCATCAATATACATGCGGTCCCCTATACAATCGTCAATTCAGATCAGGTTTTGGAAGATGCTGAGGTTGATATAGTGATTGGCAACACGGGTGTTATTTCAAATACATTTAGAGCCGAATACTTGTTTTCACCTACTTATATTTGCATCATGAACCATGATCACCCATTGGCAAAAGCGGATCTTAGTTTGGAAGAATTCGCAGCGGCAGACCATCTTCTGGTTTCTTTGTCTGGGGATACAACTGGATATACTGATCAGGTTTTAATGCAACACGGATTATCCAGACGAGTGGCGGTTACCGTTAATCATTTTTCCTCCGTTGCCAATCTAATCAAGCGCAGTGATTTGATATGCGTTATCCCAATTTCAGCTGTTGCCAAGCAAATAATCGATGGTGACATTGCAGCTACCAGACCACCAATAGAATTAATGCCGCAGCAAATTTCAACTATTTGGCACAAACGACAAGATAGAGATCAAGGGTTAATTTGGTTGCGTGAGCACTTCAAGCGGATTATTGGACGAACTGTTGAGCTTGAAACAACACAGGTTATGGAATGTTTATGTAAAAAAAATCCAGCGATGTGCCAATAAAATCAGTTTTGTGAGTGCGACGCACTGCCTAATTTGGAGCCCAAAAGCTGTACCTGTTAAAAAAAATACAGATTAATGTATTTTTTTAGTAACATAATTTTCACTAACTTATCAACTGGAACATTATGACTGTATACATACTTTCAAGGCTCACTATTCATGACCGTGCTGAATATGACAAATATGAAAATCAATTTGAGGAAGTATTTGCTAATTTTAACGGCAAGCTTTTAAGTGTCGATGAAAAGCCTCTTGTGCTTGCTGGCGAATGGGAAGCGACACGCTCGGTTCTAATGGAATTCCCCTCCAAAGAAGATGCATTTACATGGATGCAATCCGATGCCTATCAGCGTATTTCAAAGCACCGCAACGCCGGCAGCACATTGAGCTCGATATTAGTTAAATCTACTGAAACCGATGAAATTTAATACCTCAATCAAAAAGGTTAACAAACACAAAAAAGCTAACGCTTTTCATTTATAAATGCCCCTGTAAACACTAACAATATATCTAACTTAATTTCGAAGAAATTGTGACGGGTGTATTGTTAGTTTTCATTTGTAATTTACGCTCTTATCGTCAGACTAAAGCTGCAAGGTTAGAAGACAAGAGCAAAAGAATTTTCACCATAGAGTTCAATGAGCCTTCGCTACACAGAGGAACTGATGGTTAAGAATTGATTTTATTTTCCTCTGTAGTGATTAAATATCTTTTAGTATTTGAGATTTAGACACTAAAAACGGGTTAAGCCATCCAAACTACAGACACAAAAAAACCGACATATTGTCGGTTGATTGTTATCTGCGAATTGGTACCAGTGGCTTAAGACGAGGCTTTCTGGAGCATTGCTCCTGTCGTCTTAACCATTCGCCAAGGACGGCGAATTTGGGTGCCGAACATCAAGGATGTGCATATAACCCGCCCAAAAGGAATCTACTACACTACACCAAATTCTAGATGCAAAAAAACCGACATATTGTCGGTTTATTGTTATCTGCGAAGTGGTACCAGTGGGCGGACTCGAACCGCCACTCCCGAAGAAACCAGATTTTGAATCTAGCGTGTCTACCAATTCCACCACACTGGCTTCGCAAATGCTTAAAGACCGTTTCAACCAATCATTAAGAGGGACGCATTATAGCCATAGACGCTTTGCTTGCAAGTATTTTGTTAACTATCATAAGAGTTTGCCGACTTTTTAATCGACAGACTTTAGGGCTGGTCTATATTGTACCTAAATCAGTAAATCACCAGACCATGGCATTTAGGGTTTTATTGCCATAATTTAATTGAATATAAGCATTTAATAACGGGAGTAAATTAAAATACCGGCCGCGTTTAGTTACTGGTCATAGCAATTAATAATCGATATTATTTGATAAATAGGTTATTCGTAACAATAAATTTAAATTAGTTCTGTAATGTGTTGATAACAAAACTAGTAAGCCACTTGGCAGCCATATTAAAGGAACAAGCATTTTCTGCTCTAAAAAACGTTGGTAATCTGACTATCGCATGGCCAATTAGTGATGTTCAAATGATGGGCTGGGGCATATATATAAATAATCCGCTGCTGAAAAGTGTTTTTGAAAAATACATTAAATTTGCTCAGGAAACAGGCATGCTGGACAAGAACTGGAAACGCTCCTACGGCGTGAAATTTGTTCAATATCTCAATATATTAAACTTGGGAGCGACCCGACATTAAATTAAAAAACAAACTTCTGGCTTTCATTATTCCTTCAATTGTTATTCCAGTTGTACTCATTATATCCTTAAATTTTTTCATAACCCATGACAGACTGATGGTATTGGAATATGAAATGTTGTCAAACAATGTTAGTAAGATTGTTGCAGAAAGCCAAGCTGACTATCAAAAGATCAGCGCATTAAACATGACCAATGTGATGTTTAATCGTGAAGCTACTCAAAAAAGTATTTTCTTAAATATTGCTAAAAATTTAGCGCCAGGCACATTTATCGCGATTTTTGATACTCAATCAAATGCTGTCATTTATTCTTATCCAGATGACAAAGCTAAATTACCACTTAGTAAAGAACACCTGCAGGCTATGGTTTTGCAAAAAAGCGGCCAGAGGGCGTTTAATAGTATTTCTGAATCCGGTGAGAAAAACACTACGAAAGTGGTATTTGACATCGAGCCTTACTGGGATTGGCTTATTATTAGCTATGTTCATGAAGACCATTTATTCACCTTCGTCCATGACTCAATGGTTATATCATCCGCACTAGCAACCTTATTTCTGATAGGTATATTTATTATTATCTTTAGAATATCCAGAGGCATCACTAAATCAGCTGAAATATTGGAATATGGCGCCCAGCAACTGTCTGCCAACAATCTAGATGTTGAACTTGATATCAAAGGCAACAACGAATTTAGCCACCTTGCAAGTAGTTTTAATAAAATGGCTCGGGAAATCAAACTGACTCAGAGCCAACTAAAACAGGCCATATTAGAAGGCCAACAAACTAACGCCTCTTTATTAGACAGTCGCCAAGAGTATCAGGATTTGGTGGAATATACGCTAGATCTGATAACCAAAGTTGATGCTGATGGACGGATTTTATTTGTAAACTATATGGCCAACAAAATCTTTGGTTTATGCCCTAAGGATTGTATTGGTCGACAATTCACTGATTTTATTCACCCTGACGATCAAGAAAAGACCAAACAAGCCTTTGATCTTTGGCTAAAGGACGAAAATAACACATTCACCTATGAAAACCGTCAAGTAAGTGTTTCTGGGGAGGTATTTCATATGTCATGGTTATCGCACCGCCATGATGGCAAAAATGGCACGGGAATGATATTCACAAGCACAGCCAGAGATAACACAGAACAAAAAATAATTTTTTCTGAACGTAAAAAATTTGAAAAACAACTGTTTCAAAGCCAAAAAATGGAAGCGGTTGGTCAGCTTGCTGGCGGCATTGCCCATGATATTAATAATATGTTGGTCGTGATACTGGGTAATGCCGAATTATCCTTGTTAAAGACAGACCGCGCAGAGTCAATTGTGTCTAATATGCAAAGCATCATTCAAGCCTGTACCCATTCATCTGAGCTTATTCGGCAACTTCTAACCTTTGCACGTAAGCAAGCAATCGCTCCAGAAATAATAAACCTGAATGAATCAGTAATGGCAATGTTGGCAATGTTGAAACGGCTTATTGGTGAAAATATAGATCTTTCCTTTAAGCAAGAAACAAGTCTTTGGACAGTCAGAGTAGACCCCACTCAAGTGGATCAAATTATTGTCAATTTGTGTGTTAATTCCCGGGATGCAATTGCAAACATTGGTTCAATAACAATTAACATTGCGAACTTGAGAGTTGACGAAAATACTAAGATTGGTCTAGATTCGACTTCAGCATTTGTTCTTCCAAAAGGGGATTACGTTCAAATTTCTGTTGCCGACGATGGTTGTGGTATGAGTGAGTCGCTATTGGAGCATATATTTGAACCCTTTTACACTACCAAGGAATTAAGCAAGGGAACTGGATTAGGCTTATCTACAGTTTTTGGAGCGATCAAGCAGAACAAGGGATTTGTTGAGGTATTAAGCAAACCTAAACAAGGAACAACAGTGCATATCTATTTCCCTAGAGAACAAGAAAAGGTCTCTAAGGCTAATCCAATTGTCGACAGGCCATCCCGTAGAGGCACCGAAACGGTGCTAATTGTTGAAGATGAACAAGCTTTGCTAGAAATAGAAACGGCCATGCTCCAGCAGAAAGGTTATAATGTATTGGCCGCTTCTACTGTGGCTATTGCCGAAACTCTTACCGTACAAAATGCTGGGAAGATTAATCTGCTGCTTACCGATGTGATCATGCCAAATATGAATGGTAAAGACCTTGCTGTTAAGTTATTAACTATTAGTCCAGATATGAAAGTGCTTTTTATGTCGGGTTATTCGGCAGATATCATTTCTACTCAAGGCGTGTTGCAGAATGACATCCCATTTCTTCAGAAGCCGTTTTCAATGGAAACATTAGTCTCTAAAGTGAATGAGGTGTTAGATAATTAATCTCAACTCAGGATTAGACATTTCGATTTACATACGAGAGCCAGCATTGACAGATTGTAGATATTTAACCACTGCTGTTGCTAACGAATTTAAAGGCAATACTGAGTCAACTCCACCGAGGGATATCGCCTCTTTGGGCATTCCAAAGACCACGCAGCTTGCCTCATCTTGGGCCAAAGTATAAGCCCCCTGCTGATGCAAAGAGAGCATACCTGCGGCGCCATCTTTACCCATACCCGTTAAAATTACCGCCACCGTGTTTTGCGCTGCACATTTAGCCAACGAATTAAACATCACATCTACTGAAGGTTTATGCCCACTCACTAGCGCTGAATCTACTAATTTTAGACGATAATCCGCGCCACTGCGTTCTATTAATAAATGGAAGCTCCCCGGTGCTAGATAGGCGTTACCCGGCAGGATACGTTCTCCTCCTTTAGCTTCTATGACGTTTATTTTGCATAAGGTATCTAAACGTTTGGCGAAGCTTGTAGTAAAACCAGGAGGCATATGCTGGGTGATCACCACACCGGGACTGTTAGAAGGTAAGTCTATCAAAAATTCTTTTATGGCTTCAGTGCCGCCGGTAGAAGCCCCAACAGCGATTATTTTTTCAGTACCAGAATAATTCAATGTGGCGGTATTAGCTGACCTTTGTTTTGTTGCGGGCTTCACTTTAGATTTAGCGGCGATCCTTATTTTATCGATAATTAATTGCCTGTATTCCTCAATTCCCTGGGCGACGCCTAACTTGGGTTTAGCGATATAATCTATGGCCCCAAGCTCTAGGGCTCGAAGTGTGGCATTCGCTCCCTGCTCGGTCAAGGTTGAGATCATTAAAACTGGCGTAGGGTGAGCCTTCATTAACTTTTCAAGGAAGGTTAGCCCATCTACTCTGGGCATCTCAATATCCAAGGTAATCACATCTGGCGAAAACCTATTCACCAAATCTCTTGCAACATAGGCATCGGGTGCGGCACCGACTAAAAACATATCTTTTGCTGACTTAACAATTTCACTAAGCAAACTCCTGATAAGAGCTGAGTCATCTACAATTAACACTTTTATGGTCATTACCTTAATCCTCAAACAAGTCAATTTCACCGCTTTTTGATGCGCCTCGGATACGCATTTTATATTCACTTTCCCTGTCCATAATAGTGCTGTTATGCAGAGATTTAATTTTCCTCACATTCACAACGCCTGTATCTGGTGAAAAATATACTTTACGGGGATAGACATCAAGCAGGTCACTGGCTAAAACCGGGATATGCTCAGCACTTAAATACTCCAAAGTAAACTCCGCATTCCGCTCACCTACATTAAAACCGGTGAAACCTTTTAATACATTCCCCCCACCAAATATTTTTGCCTCTAATCGCCGTCTATCCGCCCCGAGTTTTAACATCTGGTTGATTAAAAGTTCCATTGCATACACCCCATAACGGGCAGAGTCCGAGACAGAAGATATATTGGAGGCACCATCGTTGGGTAACAAAAAGTGGTTCATACCACCAATCCTTTTTTGAGGATCACGTAAACAGACTGCCACACATGAGCCTAGCACAGTAACAATAACCGTATCTTCAGTCGTGGCATAATATTCACCGGGCAATATTTTTATGACTTCACGGTCAAAGTGCCTATCGAAATATCGATTAGGAAAAGTCTCCGACCTATCTTGGTAATTATCAATCACCATTAGGGTTTGCCTTTTACTGGTCGGTAAAGGGTTTTTCCTAGAGGGGCCAATAAGTGACCCGCATTAGAAAATGATTCAGAATGCCCCGCAAAATAAAGTCCATCAGCAGGCATCAATTCAACCATTTGACTGAGGATTTTAACTTGGGTGTTTTTATCAAAATAAATCATCACATTTCGGCAAAAAATAATATCAATCGGTGGTTTAATATCCCATTTAGAATGAGTGAGATTATTCTGTCTGAAATCGACCATTTTACGCAGCTCTGGCACAACTCTTATTTTGCCCTGATTCGAGCCAACGCCACGGTGAAAAAACTCCTTCAACTGCTCCTGACTTAAATCATTGACATTACTTTGACTGTAAATACCTGCTCGGGCTTTATCGAGGACTGCACTATCAATATCAGACGCGATGATTTCAACCGGTGTGGTAAAACTACCAAAGGTTTCGGCCACTGTTATAGCAATAGAATAGGGTTCTTCACCGGTACTGCTGGCTGCACACCAAATGCGTTTTTTACCTGGGTGTTTTTTCAAATAATCACGTAACTCAGGAAAATGGTGTTTTTCCCGAAAAAATGAAGTTAAGTTGGTTGTCAACGCATTGATGAAAGACTGTTCTTCTGGGCGATTGGCTTCGAGATATTTAAGATACTCAGTAACGCTGCCAATTTTTAAAACACGAAGTCGCCTCGCTAGGCGACTATACACCATCGAATCTTTACTATTGGCCAGCTGAATGCCTGTCATATTGTACAAAATTCTGCGTACATTATCGAAATCCAACGGACTGAATAGAAACTCTCGCCCTACATCCAGTTGTGGCATAGATTCAATTACCTAAAAGCTTTCCCACTCATCTTCTTGGGGTGAGGCTGCCTTTATTTTTTTCTGCGCTACTGGCGCTCTTTGTTTTGATTTGCTGGCTCTAGGTAGCGGCGAACTTAATGCTTTACTTGAAGCAATAGTTTGTTGATGCCCTTGTTGTGAATCATCCATTTTAAAGGAAGAAACACGCTCAGTTAGTTGTACTGCTTGTGACTGCAGACTTTCTGCTGCGGCAGCAGCTTCTTCCACTAACGCGGCGTTTTGTTGGGTCACCTCATCCATTTGAGTGATGGCTTTTCCCACTTCATCAATTCCCGTCGCTTGTTCAGCTGAGGCTGCGGCAATTTCCGACATGATATCGTTAACCCGTTTAATAGAGGTCACCACTTTTTCCATGGTTTCGCCAGATTGATTAACCAATACATTACCGTTTTCTATTTTACTGACCGAGTCAGAAATCAACTCTTTGATATCCTTAGCTGCGTTGGCTGAGCGTTGTGCTAAAGTGCGCACTTCAGATGCAACTACAGCAAACCCGCGCCCTTGCTCACCGGCTCTTGCGGCCTCGACGGCGGCATTCAAGGCAAGAATATTGGTCTGGAAAGCGATGCCATCTATGACACCAATAATATCCGATATCTTATTGGCAGATTCATTGATGGACGCCATAGTAGTGACGACCTTCTGAATAGTTTCGCCCCCTTCTATGGCCACTGTTGAGGCTTCTGATGCAAGACTGTTGGCTTGATTAGCATTTTCAGAGTTTAACCTGACCGTTCCGGTAAGTTCTTCCATACTGGAAGCGGTTTCCTCTAGGCTGGAAGCTTGTTCTTCAGTTCGACTGGATAAATCTGCATTGCCCTCAGCAATTTCGGTTGATGCTTCGTTGATAGTGTTTGCGGCAGCATTTATTTGTGAAATGGTATCGCGAAGTTCACTTACAAAACTATTGATAGCATCGCCTAAATCTTGAAACTCTCCCTCAAACTTTTCTTCAATAGAAGTGGTTAAGTCTCCGTCAGATAAACATAACAACACCCGTTTAATTTCATTAACAGCGTTTTTGCGACCCGTAATATCGGTGGCATATTTGACCACTTTAAAGGGCTTATTGTTTAAGTCCATAATAGGATTATACGAGGCTTGAATCCAAACAACTTTGCCGCCTTTACCAATGCGTTTGTACTCTGCAGCTTGGTATTCTCCACGATTTAAAGTCTCCCAAAATTGTCGATACTCATGACTGTTTTTGTATTCAGTATCAGCAAACATACTGTGGTGTTGACCTTTAATCTCGTCTGCTCGGTATCCCATGGTGTTAAGAAAATTATCATTCGCTTGGATAATAGTGCCATCCATATTAAACTCGATAACTGCCTGGGATTTCCCAATAGCTTCTATCTGACCTGCGAAATCCACATTACGCAATTTCTGCTCGGTAACGTCGGTAGCATATTTAACGACTTTAAACGGCTTACCATTTAAATCCATAATCGGATTATAGGATGCTTGGATCCATATTTCTTTGCCGCCTTTTCCTATGCGTTTAAATTCACCGGCCTCATATTCACCACGATTCAACTTTTCCCAGAACTGTCTATATTCACTACTGTTTTTGTACTCAGTATCAGCAAACAAACTATGATGTTGACCTTGCACTTCGTCCGCTCGATATCCCATGGTGTTGAGAAAATTATCATTCGCTTGGATAATCGTTCCATCCATATTAAATTCGATTACTGCTTGGGATTTCCCAATGGCTTCTATCTGTCCTGCGTAGTCGGCTGCCTGTGTCCTAGTCGCCGTGATGTCGGTGGCAATTTTTACAATCTTGAAGACGCGTCCCATTTCATCCGTCACCGGTGCATAGACCGCCTGGATCCACACCTCTGCGCCCGATTTGGTGATACGTTTAAACGCATTATTTTGTGCCTTACCGGCATTGAGGTTGGCCCAAAACTGAGCATAATCTGGCAGAACTGACTGGGCGGGGTCTACGAACATTCGGTGGTGTTTGCCCTCAATTTCGTCAAGCTGGTATTCCATTAGGTCTAGAAAATTTTTGTTCGCATTGAGAATATTGCCGCTCAAGTCGAACTCGATATAGCCATATGAGTCATCGATGGCACCCAGAACACCCTTGGCGTTCTGGCGTTCAATCTCCTGTTCGGTGATGTCATAACGCACGCCTAAATATTTTGTAGGTTTACCTCTTTCACCAATGAATGGGGCAATGACTGCATCTACGTAGTATGGCGTTCCGTCTTTGGCTCGGTTTTTGATTAAACCACGAAAGGTGTTTCCCCTTTTTATAGTGGACCAGACCTCTTTAAACGTTTCTTTGGGCATGTCAGGATGGCGAGTGGTGTTATGCGGCTGACCAATTAACTCTGCTCTTGCGTATTTAGACACTTCGACGAATTTGTCATTGACCGTGACGATATCACCCTTAAGATCCGCAAACGATACGATACTGGTCAGGTCCATAATATCGGTGCGGACCTGAAGCTCCTGTTTCGTATTCGACAATTCATTTTGCAATGCCGCCATATTGGCTGTTTGCTCATCTAGTTGGGCCGTCATCGCCTCTAGCTCTTGCGCCTGTGCATCCAGTTGTGTTCCACTGACCAGCTTCGAAATCCACGTTGTTTTGATTGTATTCATTGTTTACTCCTGTGGTGCGGTAATTTGGGTGTCTACCAATCCGAGCTCTTCGCTCGAAATAAGACTTTCTATATTGACTAAAATAACCATGTGATCTTCAATCGGCACAAGGCCAAGCAAGTACTGACTATCGAAAGCCACACCAAATTCGGGTGGCGGGCGGATCTCGTCGTCAGCTAAACGAATAACATCTGATACACCATCAACCACAATTCCAACAATGCGTTGCATCACATTAAGCATGATCACTATGGTAAATTCATTATAAGTCGCTTCGCCTATTTCAAACTTCAGACGTAAGTCCACAATCGGAACAATATCTCCTCGAAGATTAATGACCCCTTTTATGAACGCTGGGGCATTAGCTATTTTGGTGACCGACTCATACCCCCGTATCTCTTTAACCGACATAATATCCAGAGCATAATGCTCTTTACCCAGCACAAAACTCAGAAATTCACGGGAGTCTGCGTCTGTGTAGGATTGATTATCTTGACTCTTCTGTGTGTTAGTCATGTTTTTTACTCTCTGTACTGGGTGGTTTAACTAAGCCGGCCAAGGATTCAACGTCAAGGATCATCGCTACCCCACCGTCGCCCATAATGGTGGCACCCGCCACACCTGTTACACGCTTATAATGTTTTTCTAAACTTTTAATCACTACCTGCTGCTGGCCAACTAAGGCGTCTACTAACAATGCGAAACGCTTTTTACTACTTTCGATTAATACCACTATGGCTTTGTCGGGCTCGTTTATGGCATTGTCGATTTCCATGGTTTTATGTAACTTGATCAATGGCCAATATTGCTCTCTTATCCATAAAAGATTATCGTTTGAGATCACCTTTATTTGATCTTTGGATGGCTGAATAGATTCAACAATGTTGACTAATGGCACAATAAATATTTGGTCACCCACAGACACACACATGCCATCCACTATCGCTAGGGTAAGCGGTAAATGAATACGAAATACTGAGCCCTTGCCTAAGGTTGATTCAATTTCAATGCGTCCACCAATGGTTTCTATATTTCGTCTGACCACATCCATACCCACACCGCGTCCTGATACATCAGTAACCTCGGCCGCAGTTGAAAAGCCGGCTTCAAAAATCAAGTCCCAGACCTTTGAATCTGGCATGTTAGGGTCGTAATCTAGTCCGTTTTCAGTTGCCTTTGATAAAATTCGTTCACGGTTTAAACCGGCACCATCGTCGGTAATACTGATCTCAATACTGCCGCCACGCTGTTCGGCGCGTAAGATAACCGTACCTGTTTCTGACTTACCTGCCGCTAAGCGCCCATCAACAGTTTCAATTCCGTGGTCAATGCTGTTCCTAACCAAATGGGTCAGAGGATCAACCAGTTTTTCAATCATGCCTTTGTCGATTTCGGTGGTTCCACCTTCTATTTGCAAATCGACCTTTTTACCTAACTTGCTAGACAGATCTCGCACTACTCGAGGAAAACGATTGAAGGTTACGCTCATGGGCAACATACGCATAGACATAACAGATTCTTGAATTTCCTGGGTATTACGCTGCAATTCGGCCAGGGCGGAATGCAGCTTTTCTTCAACTTCTCCTGTGACTTCTGAACCAATCATGGCCAGCATAGATTGGGTAATCACCAATTCACCTACCAGATTGACCAGTGAGTCAATTTTTCCTGTATCCACTCTGATAGAGGCGGATTCTGTGCTACTTTTGGCGCGCTCTGCTGGCTTATTAACCGAAGCGCTTTTATCAGTAGTTGCACCTGAACTACCATTGGTTTTGGTGACAAGATCCTTGCCCTGAGGATTGGGCTTGCCGATATTTTTATCATACAACCCATATGCCATATTGCTGTCTTGTGGCTTAACAGGCATAGCTTCAAAAAAGCCAAATCCTTGCTCACCCCTAGCCGGGGTTGGCGGCTCGAATAATCCAAAGCCTTCTACTTCGCCCGTGTCGTTATCGAAGGTGTCTACTAGGGCGCCATCGGATGTATCGGTTGGCGTATCAGATTCGAAAAAACCAAAACCTTCTATGTCATCAGAGTTGCTTCTGGTTGCTTCTACTGGGACTTCAGGCTGACTCTCATCTGCTAGCACTAACTCAAGGGTTTTGATGCCCTCATCAATGCTTTGTTGGTCAATTTCTTCTTTATTTTTATAGGTATCCAGTGTTTTTTTCAGCAAATCAACGGTTTCAAGTAATACATTAACCATGGCGACATTAAGCTGCGTGGTTCCCTGACGTGCTTTATCTAACAGGTTTTCCATTATATGGGTCAAACCGGTTAACGCATCGAAGCCAAAAATGCCACTACCGCCCTTAATGGAATGAGCCGCACGAAAAATACTGTTAAGTTGCTCTGCATCCGGATTGTCTAACTCCAGATCCATCAGCTGTTGTTCCATGCTATCTAAGTGTTCCTGACTTTCATCAAAGAACACACCATGGAACTGCTCCATATCAATAGACATATCAACCCTTTACGTTAATTAACCGAGGACTTTTTTAAGCACTTCAAGTAGCTTTCTAGGATCAAAGGGTTTGACCATCCAACCTGTTGCTCCGGCAGCTTTCCCCTGATTCTTGATGGTGTCGCTAGCTTCAGTGGTTAACACCACAATAGGCACTCTTGCGTAAGCAGACATGGCTCTCAATGATTTGATCAGAGTCAAACCATCCATACGCGGCATATTTTGATCCGTTAATACAAAATCAAAACGGGTATATTTGCATATATCCAACGCCTCTTGCCCGTCCTGGGCCGCGGTTACTGTATAGTTCGCTGACTTTAATGTGACCTCAACCATTTGTCGTATAGAGGGTGAATCATCAACTATCAAAATGTTTTTACTCATATCTGTCTCACTTAATGACGAAGGTTTTATTACTCATTATTTAATAATGTAATTTTTTGGCAATCTCATAATGTTTAATACCAACATAGTTTTGCCAGCTATTTTTAAAATAAAAGAGCTCTACTTCACCCGACGATATTGACGAAGACGACACGGGATTGGTGACGGTTAGCTATCAATTTCGAATAATCTCAGGCTGATTTTTAAGAAACCGGCTGAGACCATTGCTGCTTTGAGCATTGATGGTCTGAAGCTGAATACTCACAAACGCCAGCATACCTTTAGTGTAAATAAGGTTTTTTGCATTAATATCACCGAACTGCAAGCCTCTGATTGAGTCATTCAAAGTGGCTTCCAAGCGAATTACCATATCTTGTAATTCTACGGTTACTTCTGGGTATACTTTTGACTTCAAAACAATCTGATCTAAAGTAAGTAATATAAACATTTTTTAGAGCTTTGAATGCCTGATTCAGGGACGCTAAAGCGTCGTCATGAGCTGACAATATTGCACTAAGGTTATTTTCACATTCCAGAACAAAAGGTTTGATTTGCTGACTGAACATAACCACATCATCCGCAGAACCTTGGTTAGCTGTTAGCGCTTGCAGTTCCTTAACAGTGACCGTTGTCGAGGAACGAATGAAGACAAATACGCTAAAGCAACAGTGAACTAACATAGCAAGATAAGGCCATCCAAAGTAAACCAATGAGCTACTGCAAACAAAATTGGTATCTGCAAAAAACATTGACTGTAAGGCGTTATCTTTCTCATAAATATATTCCATTAACATCTGAGTAACATAATCTGTATAGTAAATTTTATTTTTTGATAGCCTAATCCATTGAAACTGTCAGAACACAAAATCGTCCGGATTGAGGTTAATTTAGGCTAAGATGTACGAAGCTGACAATTAGTAAATATACCTATTTGTATTTTTACTAATTGTCAGCATTGAAAGTTATTTTGCTAAATAATGTAGGTGTTTTTTGAATAATAAAATAATTTATATAGTCGATGATGAGGTCAGTGTTCGATCAACATTAGAGAATGTGTTTCGATTGGCTGGGTTTGTGGTGCACACTTTTAATAATCCTTTTTCGGCAATTGAATCATCACTTGAAACTAAAAATAGTTGTATTTTACTGGATTTAAGTATGCCTGAAATGGATGGCATTGAGTTTCAAAAACTTTTACATGAAAAACGAATAAGTATTCCAATCGTGTTTTATACTGGCAAAGCAGATATTGACTCCGCGGTCGATGCTATGAGTGGCGGCGCCTTTACCCTTGTTCGAAAACCCGCAGCAAATAGCGTACTAATTGAGAAAGTCTTGGATGCTATTAAAATGCATAAGGACCTGGAACCTTTTTCTGATGAATCCGAGCAAGCATTTGCAGCTTTACAGATCCTTTCCAAGCGTGAATTACAGGTTGCTTTACTTGTAGCCAACGGCGAAACAGCAGCTTTTATTGCAGAGAATTTATTTATTAGTCGCCGGACGGTAGAGGCTCATCGTGCGAATACGTTTGAAAAGTTAGAGATTAAATCTGTTGCCCGGCTGGCGCAATTAGTGCAGATCGCTAAGGTGCATTTAGTCTGATGGTGAGAATTAATTACTCCTTACCTAAAGATACTTTCATTTTCTATAAAATATTAGACGACTTAATTGTCTTAAAATGAACGCCTTGAACTTAATTGCCCCCTTTAAATGTGCCTTGCCCACCTAAAGGAATTTGTTAATAACATGAATATTTCAACAAAATTTCATATCTTGTTTATCAGTTCAATCATATTAATGCTTTTTTTAGTGAGTGTGGTTACCGGCTATTATGTAAACCTCTTTCCTCTTTACATCCTGGCGATAATCGCTTCTGCCAATGGTGCTAAAAACACATTTATAATAGTTTTTACCTTATGTTTACTGTGTATTCTAGTCTCTGGTTATCTATCTTTGTCGCAGCTCTCAAATGTAGCAATGGGGGATTTAATGGCACCTACGATAGCTGCATTATCAGCAGTTGTAGCCTATTTACTTTTGCTCTCAAGGCATACCCAGCAGTGTACTGATACTCAAGTACTTATCGATAAGCTGCGCGATCGTCATGACATTCAAAAATCACAGCAGCTTTCTGGATCAGCAGCTCATGATTTTAATAATGTGATGAGCATAGTGATGGGTAATGCAGGGTTGTTGAAAAATATCCCGTGCCTGCCTGAAGATTCAAAAAAATTTATTGAAGCCATTTTAAAAGCGCTGCAAAAAGGCAGCAACTTGACGCAACGTTTATTGTCTTATGCACAAAAACAATTTTTACAACCGGTCGAAATTGACTTGAATCAGCTTATTCGCAAACATCTGAAGACCGTAGAATTGCCTATCACTGATAGAAAAAAAATTCACTTCACGGAGACTAAAGATTTATGGATTGCAAAGATAGACCCTGAGTTTTTTGAGGAGTGTTTGTTACAAGTTATCCAAAATGCGATTCAAGCTGATTCGCGTCATATACAAATAGTGATTTCAAATATTGTCGATAATGCGAATGTTGGTGCTAGTTTGGAAACTTCAAACCGATATTTGTCAATTGTCATATCTGACGATGGGGTCGGTATTTCAGAGCAACATCTTAAGTGTATCTATGAACCTTTTTTTACGACAAGAAAAGCTGACGAAGCAAAGGGTTTAGGCTTGAGCGCTGTCTGGGGTTTTTGCCTGCAAAGTGGTGGACATATCATCGTAAACTCTACCTTGGGGAAAGGCACAACCTTCGAAATCATTATGCCTGCCACTATGTTCGAATAGAAAAAACAAAGCCACCCCTTCTAAAAAAATGTCGACTCATTCATTAAAAAAATCTCATAATACAATTGTCATCGCTGGACTATACTGCCTGATTGTTTAATCAGGTTTAGGATCTCAATACAACTCGTCAGGTGTAATTAACCTTAAAAATCCGTAATTCTACCTATTTACCCCTTTCGTAATTTATTTAAAATAAGTATCCATTAACTATCACCGCCACAAATAAAGCGAGTGTTCTTAGAATATGGATTTATATGACCACGACAAAAAATAAGATATTAATTGCTGATGACGAACCAGCATTACTGGCACTTATGCAGGCCTTATTGTCTCCCCATTTTGAAGTGGTTGCTGCTAAAGACGGTGATGAGGCTCAAAAATATATTGAGAATGAAGAATTCTTATTTTTAATATTAGACATTCATCTTCCAAAGGTAACGGGGTTGGAGTTATGCATAGGTATTTTAGAAAACACAAAAAAACCAAAACCGCATATTGTTATTTTAAGTGGTGATGACAGTTCACATACTATTCGCACTGCCTACGAATTAAATATTGATGATTATATTATTAAGCCAATAAGTTCCCTCGCTTTTGTTCAAAGAATGCAACGTTTGGAAAGAGATATATTGGATCTGTCCAATCTAGAAGATCTTCGCCAGCAAACATTGAATATGGCAGATACTGCTATGCGCCAGGCGTCAGAATACGGAGGTGCATTAGAGTTAATTGCTCGGCTTAACTATATATCAGACCCCATTCAACTCGCAAAAGAGGTAGCTGAATATCTAAAATCATCTGGCTATTTTACCGCCATCCAATTCCGTTCAGAGGTGATGACAGTTAATTTTGACATTGATTTAAGTGAATGTTCGGAAGTTGAAATCAAAATTTTCAACTTATTACACCAACAAGGCCGTGTTTATAGTTTTGGCCGAAGAATCATATTTAACGATGAGCATGTTTCAGTTCTAGTTAAAAACATGCCGCCAGTATCCTCACATTCATATGGCATGTTAGTGGATATAGCAGCCAAAATAGTGCCTGCTATAAACAGCCGTTTTATCAGCTTATGTAATGAAAAAGCCATAAACAATAGTGTGACTATTTTGTCTGATGCTATGGACATGGTTGGAAAAGGAATTTCAGCCATGGAGCTGGAGAAGAGGGAAATAATACAAGGCGTCATCACCCAAATTAGCGGAAGTTTTCACAAACTTGAACTGAATGACGAGCAAGAGCAATTTTTCATTCATTTAATTGAAACGGAACTTCAAAATAAAGAGGTCAGCAGTGACTTTTTAACAATACGCGATACGCTGAAAAGCTGCCTGAAATCCGTTCAATCTGCACAGAAAATGACCTTAGCTGCAAACAAAGATAAGGATGAATCAACACAGTCGACGTATCAAGATGTTGAATTATTTTGATTTGTAATTTTTGAACTAAATCTATTGAGTGCTGAAACGACATGTCAAATGAAACTGTGAACGATATGCTCAATAAAAATCAATATAAAGGATATGCGCTTTTAGATAATCACCTAGAAGTAACACTGCATACCCCAATTATTGGTGACCTACTAAATATTGCCTTGTTGCCACATAACATTCAACAGCATAATTCTGACTTTTATTCTTTTATTGAAACGTTAGTCAAGAACGCCAAAACCAGCCATGTTGGATGGAGTGAAGAACAACTAATATACAATACTCATCATTACGATTGCTCTGTAAATATTGAACAGAACACAGAGACGGGACTTGAACAGACGCACTTATTTATGACTTATTCTTTAAGCTCAAAATATCAAACACCATTGCCTGTGCTAGTCGAAAGTGAAAATAATATTGGTGAAATGTATGCCCGTATTGGACACGAAATAAATAATCCATTAGCCATCGCACTCGGAAATTTAGAGTTTCTAAAAAAAGCTTTACTTGTTAACCCTTTATGCTCGCAAAACACTCATCATTTCCTGCATGCTCTTGATAGTAGTTTGGAGCGCATTCAATCAATCGTTTCAGGTCTTAGATATTTATCCAGCGATACATCCCATGAAGCCAAATCTGAAATACATATTTATGATTTACTAGAAATTACCGTGTTTCTGTTAAATGAAATATATACTAAACAAGGCATAACTCTGCATTATTCTGCAAATCACGAACGCAAAAATATCTTTGTAAACGGATACTTTAGCGAGTTACAACAAGTTTTAATGAATTTAATTAGTAATGCCCGAGATGCCGTTCTTAACTCTCCATACAAAGACATATTAATATGCACTGAGCTAACCGCATCTGAAATCAACATAAAAATAACTGACCATGGCACAGGAATATCGGTTAAGGAACAACCACGTATATTTGATGCTTTTTATACCAACAAAAAGGCAACCCATTGCACTGGTTTGGGTCTAAGAATTGTCAAACGAATACTCGAAGATCATAAAGGGTCAATTTCTGTTGAATCAAAAGTGAATGAAGGATCTAGTTTTTTAATTACTCTCCCCATCACCGAATCATCAGACCGTCCTGTTTCAGAAAAACATGACACAAACCTCAACATAAATCAGGTCTGCGTTTCGCCAAATTTATCAAACGTGAATGCCGTGATCATAGATGATGAACCTATGTTATTAGAAGTGGTAGCTGCCAACTTAGCGTCGTTTGGGATGAATGTTTTTGCGACCGATAGTTTCAAACGAGTGCTTAGTGAAATCAAAAATGGTCAGTATCAATTACTGATTACCGATATGTGTATGCCTGATTGTGATGGTTTGGAGTTAATTAAAAAAGTTAAAAAGATATCTGCTAACAAGGTCAAATGTATTTTAATGACAGGTGGCATAGTGAATGGAGTAAACCCAAAAAGTCTTGATTTTAGTCAGATAGACGGTGTTTTAGACAAACCATTTTGCGTCAATAACTTGTTGGAATTACTCAACAAGCTAGATTTGAAAACGGAGAATCAAAATGTTGGATAAACCTATCCTTAGAAAATTTATTCATGACCTCTCTAATAAAATTATGATTTTAGAAGGCTACATAACACTAATTAATATAAAACCTGAATTTGACTTAAAGCTGATGATTTCTAAGTTAGAAGAGAATGTTGTGTCGGTTGCACAGATTTTGGAAAACATGCGGGGATATGTAAAACATGAGTCCGATGAAACGGGTTTAATCTCACTGGTCTATAGCAGCAAAGTGAGGGAATATATGACTGATAAGACCCTTGAGTCTGAGCTAGAAAAAATTGATAAGTCTTCCGTTTCAAATAATACAGATAACAATGTAACCGGATACTTACTTTACATTGATGGGAATTTCATTCAATACCTTGAAGGCAGCCCTCAAGATGTTAAAACTCTTTATTTAAAAATATCACTCGACCCTCGCCATCATTCGATAACACTACTGTCCCACGAAAAAATCACCGAAAGGTCATTCAAAAAGTGGACTAAACTATACAGAATGAATATCAATGATCATTCTCAGATCCCTAATATCTTAAAGTCTATTGTAGACGAAAAACAACAATTATTATCTAAAACAGAATCACTGGCGCTAGTTAACTTTGTCGCTTTGATAACAAAAAACAACCAGTCAAAGGTTTAAGGCCGCAATACAATATGAATAGGAAAAGTATTAATATTATTGACGATGAGCCTGATGTTTCAGAGCTCATATCACTGTTTGCTATCACACACAAAATCAAAACACATACGGCTAGTGCTTGGAATAACGTTTGCCTAAAAAAAATGAAAGAAACTGATTTAATTTGACTCGACCTAAAACTTCCTGCGTTAGATGATCTGGATATTTTGGAACGATTAACAGATAACAAGATAACAAGATAACAAGATAACAGTACCTATCGTTTTTTGCTCTGGTCAAGATGATAATGTTATCGATACCGCAACAGATCGGCTAAAAGCACATGGTTTAAATTATGCGGGAAAAATATTCAAACCTTTGTCTTTCTACTGACTTGACTAAATTGCTAGGTGTATTGAATAAAATGAGCCTGATCAAGAACGTTGTTGCCCCTAAAAGCTCATTTACGAAACACCTTTAGATGTGCTCGACAAACGACATTTACAAAATGCCCTTATTAATAACTGTTTTAGTGTTGTTTTTCAACCTCGGTTCTACTCACAGAATCATCAGTTATGTGGAATTGAATGTCTAGCTCGTTTAGATATACCGGGTAAAGAACGCATCCTCTCAGATACCTTTATTCCAGCTCTTAATGCCCATGATCTCATTGACAACTAAGTTACGATTGAATGGATTTAATTTATCTCTAGATGATTTCGGAACGGGTTACTCAACGATTCAAGAAATTGATGCACTACCGTTTAACGAGATTAAAATAGAAAAACAGTTTATTCATTCCATTCATGATAAAAAACCTCTATTGCAATTGTATCGGCAACTATTCAGTTAGCTAATGCACTCAATTTTAGGGTCGTTTCTGGGGGCGTAAAAACGTATAAACAGGTTGCGACACTTAAATCACTTAACTGTAGGTGTCTCAAGGTTATTATTATTCACCCCCTTCAGATAGTGAACACTTTGCGTATTTTATACGTCTAAATAAAAAAAAAGAGGGCAAACCCGCGCTCCGAATCGGTTTGAATTAGGTGTTTTTGTGGTTATGTTTATAGAAAGAAAATACAGCCTCTAGCGTCGCTTTTGGCAACTGAATTGAACATACACCATCAAGCTTATTCTGGTTATGTTTAACAGGCCCCTCTGTTAGGTTGATACTGTAGTCACTAGTAAGTTGAAATGACTTAGCCAAAAACAAACAAACCTGCTAATAAGAAGGTTTGTTTAATAATGTAACGACAAGCATGCATAATGCTTTATTAACCAGTAATTTATTCATGATAATCAAAATACTGACTAACGTTTAAGCAGCTAGGCGCTGCTTAAACTGCACATGCTTCTTAGTCTGAGAACTGCCTAATCATGGCACCTAATGTTTCTTTGGCGTCACCAAATATCATTCGACAGTTGGGTTTGAAAAACAACGGATTATCAATACCGGCAAAACCTGAGGCCATGCCGCGTTTCAGTACAAACACGTTTTTCGCCAGATCTGCATTGATCACTGGCATTCCATAAATGGGGCTGCCTTTCATTTCTCGGGCTGCTGGATTCACCACATCGTTAGCACCAATGACCATAGCCACATCAAAATTTTGAATACGCTTGTTTATTTCGTCCATTTCGAATAGTTGCTCATAAGATACGTCGGCTTCCGCTAACAGCACGTTCATGTGCCCAGGCATGCGTCCCGCGACTGGATGAATTGCGTATGCGACTTCTGCACCGTTTTCTTCTAAAAGTTGTTGCAGCTCTTTCATCGCGTGTTGCGCTTGTGCTACTGCCATACCGTAACCCGGAATGACCACCACAGATTGCGCCGCTTCGAGCACGTAATACGCATCCTCGGCCGATAAAGGTTTAACTTCACCTTCTATTACCATGTCTGTTTTAGTCACTGACATAAAGCCACTGAATAACACATTACTTAAGGAGCGATTCATGGCTTTACACATGATGTTGGTCAAGATAATACCGCTGGCACCTACTAGCGAACCAGCCACTATCAAAATATTATTCTGTAAAGCAAAGCCGGCTGCACAAGCTGCTAAACCGGAATATGAGTTTAGCAGTGAAATAACCACTGGCATGTCTGCCCCACCAATAGGTAATACCAGCATGATGCCAAATAACAAAGCAAACCCCATGGCTATATATAGCACCACATTAAAATCGATACTCATACCAGCCAGCATTGTAGGCTGGGCAACAAACAAGTAAGCAGTAAATATAATCGCCAGTACCAGCAAGCTATTAAACGCCGCCTGACCTACGAAAGTCACCGAACGACCCGAAATGCGCTCACTCAGTTTTGCCCAGGCAATTAGGCTTCCTGAAAAGGTCACGCCGCCAATTAATAGGGCAAGAAATGTCACTATCATAGTGAAAACGGTAAATTCACTATTGGCTTCAACCGTGGCCCACGCAACAAATAAACTGGCGAGGCCGCCAATACCGTTAAGCAATGACACCATTTCAGGCATAGCGGTCATGTCTATCAACCTTGCGGCAAGCACACCTATTATGCTGCCTGCTAACATAGCAATGGCTATCATTTGAAAACTAACAATATTGTTATCAAACATAGTGACAACAATCGCAATAAGCATCGCAATGGCAGAAAATAAGTTACCCTTGCGGGCTGACGAAGGATGCCCAAGCAGCTTTAAGCCAAAAATGAATAAGGCAGCAGCGAGCACATAACTGAAGTTGATCACTAAGTCGGTTGTGGTAGTTTCTATCATCATATTTTCCTACTGCTTTTTCTTGAACATAGCGAGCATTCGGTCAGTAACCAAATAACCACCGACGACGTTTATGGTTGCCAGAAAGACCGCGAATGCACCAAGGTACGTGGAATATTCACCCACACTGTCGCTGCCAGCCAAGGCCAGCGCACCCACGACTGTGATACCAGAGATAGCATTAGCACCAGACATCAAAGGAGTATGTAATGTGGCTGGGACTTTTTGGATAAGTTCATAACCGACAAACATTGATAATAATAAGATGAATAATAAATATACGGCGTCCATTAGGGTTCCTTTTTATCGTTTGTGGATGAAGTATTAGCCTCATAGACAGACTTGAGCATGGCATTCACGACTTGCCCTTGATGAGTGATGATACAACCAGACTGAACTTCGTCTTCAATATCCAGCTTAAATACATTGTCTTCTTGGTGCCAAAATTCACTGATTAAATTGAACATGTTATTGCTGTACATTTGGGTAGCATGCTTGGCGACTCCATTCGCCCAATACCCAGTGCCAATAATGGTCACACCTTTGTGCTTGATAATTTCACCGGATACTGTGCCTTCGACGTTACCACCGTTTTCAGCGGCCATATCAACTATCACACTGCCAGCTTGCATCGATTCAACAGTTTTTAGGTCGATTAGCATGGGAGGCTTGCGCCCAAATAACTGCGCGGTGGTAATAACTATATCTGATTCAGCGATACATTTAGCTTGTTCACGTTGCTGAATTTGCATTTGCTCTGGGGTCAAAGCTTGAGCATAACCCTGTCCAGTCTCACCCGTTTTTCCTAAATCGATATGTAAAAATTTAGCGCCTAACGACTGCACCTGTTCAGCTACTACGGTTCGGGTATCGAATGCCGTTACGCTGGCACCTAAACGTTTAGCGGTAGCAATAGCTTGTAAGCCTGCCACTCCGGCACCAATAACAAAGACTTTTGCAGGCTTTAGAGTGCCTGCTGGTGTCATCATCATTGGTAAAACACCATCAAGCTCATTAGCGGCTTGCAGCACCATGACATAACCAGCCAAACTTGCTTGAGAACTTAGGGCATCCATTTTTTGGCAACGACTAATACGCGGGATCATTTCCATACTAATGCTGGTGATATTTTTTTCACATAAGCTTGCTACAAAACCTTTCTCATTAAATGGGTCTAAATAACTCACGATCAGCGTGTTAGGTTTTAAATGACCAAGGTCATCTGTAGTGAGTTTGTGCAAACTTGGGACAATGTCCGCATTTGCTAAAATTTCAGCACGACTAGTCACAATTTCTGCCCCAGCCGCTGCATATTCTTCATCACTCACATGGATATGATTACCGATACCGGCTTGCACATGCACAGTGGCACCCAATAATTTGTATGCTTTAACGTTTACTGGCAACACAGCACAACGCTTTTCCTGTGGTTTAAGCTCAGCAGGGAACCCAAGAATTGTCATATAAACCTCAAAAGTTAATTTTCTTTAATAAATATGGCTTATTTAAGAGTGAAATGTAAATTCATAGTATTTATAATGAGTATGATGTTGTTTGGATTTTAGTTCATAATTTAAAAGAACGCCCACCGTGATGTATCAACAAGTTAGTCTATTTTATCAAAGATATATATTGTTGCGATAACCCTTGCTTGATCAGTCTCACGGGTCAGTGCTTTAATACCGTATACACAGATTTATGTGGCATTTTTTAATATTCAAGTGCTCACAAATGATCAATATTTATATTAAGTGAATATTATTGATGACAACTGATTTATTTTTTAAGGCTTATTTGTGAAATCTACGCACCCACAACACTCCCGAGCAAGTTTCTTTCGCAGACTAGCCGCCATGGTATACGACATATTAGTAGCTGTTGCTGTAGGTATGTGTGCAGCAATGGTCATGTTACTAACAATGTTATTGCTAGTTGAAAACAACATATTAGATTACCAAGGTTATGAGCATTTTAGCGATCTCATTCAACACTCCTTTAGTTATCAACTTATCTTGCAAATGTGGGTAGGTTTATGGGTTGTTGGCTTTTTTCTGTGGTTTTGGCGAAATGGCGGACAAACCATAGGCATGAGGGCGTGGCGCTTACGCTTATTCAGTACCAATGATAAACCTTTTGGTTATAGACGCGCACTTTTACGTTTAATATGTTCATTTGGCGGTTTAGGCACTATTTTAGTGTTATTCGATTTCAAGTCGAAACAATCATTGCAAGATAGGCTCGCTAACACTGAAATATTGGTGCTCAGCAAGGAAGATAACCATCATTCATCTTGGGGGAAAATTCAAGAATAAATGGGCTGATGCTAGCCTTTCCTTTGCAGCATATAGATTGAAAAAGCAGCAAAAACTAAACTGGGTAAAGCCGCCCCCATAAATGGCGGCAAGTGGTAGACCAGGCTTAAAGCACCAAATACCTCATTGCTCACAAAAAACCCAAAACCGGTTAACACCCCTAATATGACTCGCGCACCCATTGTGACACTGCGCAACGGTCCAAAAATAAACGACAAAGCCATTAACAACATTACACCTACAGATAATGGTTGCAGCACTTTTCGCCACAGGGCCAACTCGTAGCGACTAGGGTCTAGGCTGTTATTATTACGATAGTTAACGTACTCAACTAACCCTCGAATCGACAAAGCTTCTGGTTTGACTGTTACCACGCCTAGCTTGTCTGGAGTGAGAGTTGACAACCACACACCCTTTTCAAGCTGTTCGTAACGGATCCGCTGATCGCCTATAAAGGTGTATTTGACTTGCTCTAATTGCCAGCCATTTTCACTATAATTAGCCTGCAAAGCACTGGTAATTTGTCTTAGCACTAGATCCTCATTGAACTCGTATACATTTACTTTACGTAACGTATTGGTATCGACCACCTCACCGATACTTACGAAGTTATCACCGTCTTTTGCCCAAGTTATTCTGTCAGAAGCAAATAAGCTACCGCCAGAAATAGCCTGAGTACGAATTTCTTTGGCTTTAGTTTCTGTGACAGGCGCAACCCACTCACCTATAAACATCACAAATAGCACCATTAATAGGGCTGATTTCATGGCAGAGGTGATAATATTCCATCGACTTTGACCCGCGGCTTGCATCACAACCAGTTCGCTGTTGCTAGCCAATATTCCCATACCAATCAATCCGCCAATCAAAGTGGCCATCGGGAAAAACTGCTCTAACTCTCTGGGTAAACTCAACACGACATACACCAAAGCGACCGTCATATCATAACTGCCACGGCCAACTTGTTTCATTTGTTCGATAAATTTAATTAAGGCGCTTAAACCTACCAACACACTTAAACTCAGTGCCGTTGTAGCAAGCAATGTCTTAGCAATATATATATCGAGTATTTTAAACACCGGCATCACCTCTTAATCGAGCGCGCAGCTTCACGCCGAAAGGCCTACCTTTTAGTAATAATGCAGTGCCGATGGATAACAATACGCCATGTACCCACCATAATCCGAGTTGCGGGGGTATATTCCCATCTTCCAAGGCTTTTCTGCCTGCCATTAGCAGCATAAAGTAGCCCAGATATAGCATCAAAGCAGGAAACATTTTACCAAAGCGTCCTTGTCTAGGATCAGCGGCACTGAGAGGTACAGCAATCAATACTAAAAATGGCAACGATAGAGGAATAGCTATTCGCCAGTGAAGCTCTGCTAGGGCATCGACTGATGGATCTGCTATTAAGTCGGCAGTTGGATATGCGCTTAATTTTCTGCGTTTTCTTTCAGGCTGTTGCTCTGCAATTTGAATTTGATACTCTTCAAACTCAACAACGCGATAATCTTGCCTCCCCATTTCACCCTCGTATTGTTTACCTTGATTGAGTATCAGTTTTTGTGCGCCATTGGCTTGTTCTTCGATGCCACCACTGTTGGCATAGACTATTCTTACATTTTCGGTATCGGAGTCAGTATCTCTTTGCGCTAGAAAAACCTTTCTTAAGGGATTCTGACTATTATCGATGTCATGTACAAATATCACGGCTTGCTGATTAGCAGTTTGTTGGAAACGACCAGGGATTAGGCTTGATAGGCCACTTTGAGCACCGACTTTTTCTTCTAGTTGATAGGTGCTTTCAATAGCAAGGGGCGTTAACCACATAGTTAAGCCGGCTGTTAATAAAGACATAAACAGGGCCAAAATCAGCATCACACGGGTGATATACCACTCGCTGATACCACATGCCCACATCACACTCATCTCACTGTCGACGTACAATCGGCCATGAGCCAGCATGATCCCCAAAAAAAGACTCAGGGGCAGCACTAGTGACGCTAAGACCGGCGTATGTAAAGCCAAAAAGCCTAGCACTAAGCCAGCAGGAATTTCTCCTTCTGAGGCATCAGCCAATACTTTGACAAATTTTTGAGTAATAAAAATAGCCATCAGCAGCATAAAAATTGCCAGTTGAGACTTGAACGTTTCTTTCATTAAATAGCGGAAAATCAGCACAACACATCCAAGGGAAAGTAGTATTTTTAGTGGCACTATGGGAAATTTTAAGTAAACTTAACGTTTTCACAAGTTTAATTTATAAAGTGTGCATATTTAGAGCACTCAGCCAAGATCTTATTTACAGATTATGTCCGGCTAATGTTAATCTTACAATAATAAAGCTGTATAACCCAATATCACCTTTCGATTATTAATTAAAAGGAGAAATGGTTGCAGTATTATTCATCAAGTACCGAGGGTTCAAAGTGGAATTTAGCGTAAAAAGTGGCAGTCCAGAAAAACAACGCAGCGCCTGTATTGTAGTAGGTGTGTTTGAGCCAAGGCGTCTAACATCTGTCGCCGAACAGCTCGATATTATTAGTGAAGGCTATATTAGCAACCTTCTCAGAAAAGGTGATTTGGAAGGTCAAGCCGGTCAAATGTTATTGCTTCACCACGTACCCAACATATTAAGTGAACGAGTATTGTTGGTAGGCTGTGGCAAAGAGCGTGAACTGGACGAACGCCAATACAAACAAATTATCGCCAAAACTGTTAAAACTCTAAATGAAACAGGCTCGATGGAAGCGGTTAGTTTCTTGACTGAGTTGCATGTTAAAGGTCGCGATACTTATTGGAAAGTACGCCAAGCTGTAGAAGCGACACAAGATTCTCTTTACACATTCTTACAACTTAAAACTAAAAAAGGCGAACTACGCCGACCCCTACGGAAAATCGTTTTTAATGTATCTACACGTCGAGAGTTATCTATTGGCGAACGAGCACTTGAGCATGGCTTAGCCGTAGCGCAGGGTTCTAAAACAGCTAAAGATGTTGCTAATATGCCGCCAAATATTTGTAATCCTAAATATTTACTTGAGCAAGCAGAAATTTTAGCCGCAACGTATGACAACCTGCATGTTAGCTCAGTTAATGAAGAACAAATGGATGTGCTAGGTATGCACTCCTATTTGGCAGTAGGCAGAGGCTCTGTCAATGAATCAATCATGACCATAATGGAACATAAAGGTGGTCCAGCAGATCAAGCGCCTATCGTGCTAGTCGGTAAAGGATTAACCTTTGATTCTGGCGGTATTTCAATCAAACCAGGCGAAGCCATGGATGAAATGAAATATGACATGGGAGGTGCAGCTGGCGTATTAGGCGCAATGCACACCATCAGTGCTCTGAACCTGCCAATTAATATTGTGGGTATTCTAGCGGGTTGTGAAAATATGCCCGATGCCAACGCATACCGGCCAGGTGATATTTTAACCACTATGTCAGGCCAAACAGTTGAAGTACTCAATACCGATGCCGAAGGCCGTTTAGTATTATGTGATGCATTAACCTATGTCGAACGTTTTGACCCTGAGTTGGTAGTGGATGTGGCTACATTAACGGGTGCTTGTGTGGTGGCTTTAGGTAAACACGCCAGCGCCGTATTCAGTAACCATAACCCTCTTGCTCATGAATTGATCAATGCATCTGAACAAAGCGGCGATAAGGCTTGGCGTTTACCTTTATGGGATGAATACCAAGACCAAATCGAAAGCCCTTTTGCCGATATGACTAATCTCGGTGGTCGTTCTGCAGGCGCCATTACCGCGGCCTGTTTTTTGTCTCGTTTTACTCGCAAGTATAATTGGGCGCATATGGATATTGCAGGCACAGCTTGGGTTGGCGGAAAAGACAAAGGTTCAACTGGCCGACCTGTACCGATGTTGTCTCAGTTCTTAATGAACCGAGCTGGAATTGAAACAGAAGATTAATCATACCTTTTAGGAACCACTTCTTAGGAACCACTTCGCATATGTCAAATGTAACGTTTTATCTGCTTGATGAAACAGACGACACACACCAACAGCCAGCGCACTTTGCGCTGGCTTGTTTGTTGGCGACCCGTAGTTATCGGCAAAAACAAAAATGTTTGGTGTACTGCCAAGATCAAAAACAAGCCGAGCAATTTGATGAGTTGTTATGGCAATTGCCTAATGATGCCTTTGTTCCCCACAATTTGACTGGAGAAGGTCCAGTGGGCGGGGCCCAAGTTGAAATATGCTGGCAAACACCTAGCCAATTTAATCGACCCATACTGATTAATTTGTCTGACACCATTCCTGATTTTCATCAACGATTCAGACAAGTCATTGATTTTGTGCCTGCTAAAGAGCAACTCAAACCTCAGGCCAGAGAACGATATAAACAATATAGAGCGGCAGGTAATCAGCTCGATACCCTACCCGCCTCAAGCATTAACGAGACACACAATAATGGATAAGACATTTAATCCACAAAATATAGAACGCGATATTTACCAAAAGTGGGAAGACAGCGGGCAATTTAAACCTTCTGGAGAAGGCGAGTCCTACAGCATCATGATACCGCCACCAAACGTGACCGGCAGCCTACATATGGGCCATGCGTTTCAGCAAACGATTATGGATGCACTCACTAGATACAAACGTATGTCGGGTAATAATACCTTATGGCAAGTAGGCACTGACCACGCGGGTATTGCCACTCAAATGGTGGTGGAGCGTAAATTAGCAGCAGAAAATGGCCCTACTCGAAAAGAATTAGGCCGCGAAGCTTTTATTGACAAAATTTGGGAATGGAAAGCCGAGTCAGGTAATACTATTACTAATCAGATGCGTCGTTTAGGTGCCTCTGTCGATTGGGAACGTGAGCGTTTCACTATGGATAAGGGCCTTTCAAACGCTGTTAATGAGGTGTTTGTTCGTCTGCATTCAGAGAACTTAATTTATCGTGGTAAACGCCTGGTTAACTGGGATCCTAAGTTACATACCGCCATCTCTGATTTAGAGGTCGAAAGTAAAGACAAAAAAGGCCACATGTGGCACTTTCGTTATCCCTTAGCTGACGGAGCTAAAACGACTGATGGCAAAAATTACCTTGTCGTTGCCACAACCCGACCTGAAACGGTGTTAGGTGATACAGGCGTTGCCGTAAATCCAGAAGATCCCAGATATAAAGACCTAATTGGTAAATTCATCGATTTACCTCTAGTGAATCGTCGTATCCCTATTGTGGGTGACGAACATGCAGATATTGAAAAAGGCACGGGCTGTGTAAAAATAACTCCAGCCCATGACTTTAACGATTATGAAGTCGGTAAACGTCATCAATTGCCAATGATTAATATTTTAACTTTTTCTGGTGAAATTCTTCCCAAAGCTGAAATATACGATACTAAAGGCGAAATAACTAATACTCTAAATTCAGCCCTTCCTGAGGAGTTTCATCACTTAGACCGTTTTACGGCCCGCAAAGCCATAGTCGCTAAATTTGAGGAAATAGGCTTCTTAGAAGAAGTAAAAGACCACGACCTAACTGTGCCTTATGGCGACAGAAGTGGTGTAGTGATTGAACCTCTGCTGACCGACCAATGGTATGTACGTGCAGCACCGTTAGCAAAAGTCGCAGCAGATGCCGTCACTAATGGCGAGATTGAATTTGTACCCAAACAATATGAAAACATGTATTTTTCTTGGATGAATGATATCCAAGACTGGTGTATTTCTCGTCAATTGTGGTGGGGCCATAGAATACCAGCTTGGTACGATGAACAAGGTAAAGTGTATGTGGGCCGCAACGAAGCAGAAGCCCGTGCAGAAAATGGCTTGGCCGCTGATGTGGTACTCAGACAAGATGACGATGTATTAGACACATGGTTCTCCTCTGCGCTGTGGACGTTTTCTACACTAGGTTGGCCTGAAAATACTGAAGACTTAAAAACCTTCCATCCTACTGATGTGTTGGTCACCGGTTTCGACATCATTTTCTTCTGGGTGGCCAGGATGATCATGATGACCCTGCATTTTATTAAAGATGAAAATGGCAAACCGCAAGTGCCTTTCAAAACGGTGTATGTAACAGGGCTTATTCGTGATGATGATGGGCATAAAATGTCTAAATCTAAGGGCAATGTTATCGACCCTCTAGATATGATAGACGGCATTTCTCTCGAAGATTTACTCGAAAAGCGCACCGGTAATATGATGCAGCCTAAAATGGCTGAAAAAATTAAGAAACAAACTGCGAAGCAGTTTCCTGATGGCATAGAGTCTCACGGTACAGATGCATTACGTTTTACTCTAGCGGCAGTCGCCTCTACTGGCCGTGATATCAGTTGGGACATGAAACGCTTACAAGGCTACAGAAACTTCTGCAACAAGTTATGGAACGCTAGTAACTTTGTCCTGATGAATACCCAAGAACATGATTGTGGATTTAATTCAGATTCGAATATGGCTTTTTCACTTGCAGACAAGTGGATCATGGGGCAATACCAAAACACCATAAAAGCCTATCGCGGGGCTATGGATACTTATCGATTTGATATCGCCGCCCATGCATTATACGAGTTCACATGGGACCAATTTTGTGGTTGGTATATAGAATTAACTAAACCTATTTTATTGCAAGGAACTGAAGAGCAGCAACGTGGTACTAGGCATACCTTAGTTACCGTCTTAGAGTCTTTACTACGATTGATGCATCCTATTATGCCGTTTATCACAGAGACTATCTGGCAAGATGTATCGCCTATCGCTAATTGCCATAGCGCCACCATCATGAATCAGGCATACCCTGAATACGATGTTGCTAAGGTTGATGCCACCGCGATGCAAGATTTGGAGTGGGTTAAAGGTTTTGTATTATCTGTTCGCTCGATACGTGGAGAAATGGATATTGCACCAAGTAAACCTTTGCCGGTGTTGCTGCGCAATGCTTCGCCTGAGGATATCAGGCGGCTTGAAGAAAACGCCATATTCTTACATTCAATTGCCAAGTTAGAAACAGTGACAGCATTAAGCGAAGATGATAAATCACCGGTCTGTGCTACCTCTTTATTGGGCTCACTTGAAATTATGATCCCCATGGCTGGATTGATTGACAAAGACGCTGAACTCGCCCGTATTACAAAATCATTAGACAAGTTGGAAAAAGACTTTGCTCGTACTCAAGGAAAACTCGCAAATGATAAGTTTGTTAGTAATGCACCTGATGTGGTAATTGCAAAAGAGAAAGCTAAATTAGCCGACTTTACAATGCAGATGGGTAAACTGCGTGAACAGCGCAGTAGCATTGAATCGATCTAAAAAGTCATATCGATTATAGGGTGTCTTATCAATATTGCTGACACACCCTAGCTATCTGAAGTTGTGATGTTAAATTAAATTGATAAATTGTATGAGGAATGAGAAATTGGTCTTAAATTTCAGGTTCTTGATCGTTCTATATTTTCTTTTGATGAATATGGCGGCTAGTGCCATAGCTTCAACTGAAAAAAACCTAACCCTAGTATTTGCCGGTAATATGCCTGACATCGGCAGCCATACCTATGGCACTTACACAGGCCTTGCTGGTTTATTAGAAAAGATGAGAGCCGAAGACACTCCGACTATATTTATATTTGCCGGAGGAAGTTTAGGTCCAAGTCCTTTATCCAGTTTAGACAAGGGCTCACACATCATCGATATTCTGAATACATTAGAACCTGATCTGATGACACTTACCAAACGTGAGTTTAGCTATTTCGAAGATGAACTCACCTTACGCTCTTATGAGGCTGCATTCCCGATTATTAGCAGTAACCTTTTCGATCCTTTAACCAATAGTAACCTCGAGGGTATTTTAACCAACCTAATTATTGAAAAAGGTGACACCAAAATCGGTTTTATCTCAATTCTTGACGAAGAAGTAATTACAGAATATATCCTAAAAAGAGTCAGCATATTTGAACCACGACAGCTCATTCAACAGCAGGTTGCCGCTCTAAAACAACAGGGCGCTGAATTAGTTGTTCTCGTTTACTCAAAAGAAAGAGATTACTATCAAACTCTTATAACTGAAAATCAAATTGACTTTGCTTTGAGGATCGTTAGTGAAATTGAGGAATATCAACCTAACAATGTCTACTCTATTGCTACCCAAGAGCCATTCACGTTACTTCGCATGAGTTGGCAAACTAACAGCAAAGCGAAAAACCTGACTATTGAAGCGCCTAAAATTTATTATTCGTATCTACCTAGCAAACCCACAACGTCATTGCTAGTTGACGAATACAACCAGAGGCTAGAAAGACTACTCAATCAAAAAATTGGTGTTTTTGGTAGTGAAGTTCAAACATCGAGAAGCCTCATTAGAACAATGGAAATGCCATTTGGGAACTTCGTAGCTGACGCACTTAAACACTATGCCAAAACCGATATTGGTTTAATAAATGGTGGAGCAATCCGTGGTGATAAAATTTATACCAAGGGAGCCTTTATCACCCGCCGAGACATTGCAACAGAGTTACCTTTCAGATCACATGTCACTATATTGTCTATGACAGGAGAGCAGTTAAGACAAGCTCTAGAAAATAGCGTAAGTGAAGTAGAACTAGCCGAAGGCCGTTTTTTGCAAGTATCAGGCGTAACTTTTACTTATTCTATTAAACAACCAGTCGGCGAGCGGGTACAAACAATAAACATCAACGGACGGACATTAGAACCTAAACGAAAATATTCAGTTTCCACCTCAGATTACCTGGCAAATGGTGGAGATGGCTATGATGTATTTTTAGACACTCAGCACCTAAAACACAACAATCAAAAGCCACCTTTGATAACTGATGTTGCTATTCGCATGATACAACAGCAAAAAACAATCTTGCCTAAAATTGAATTCAGAATAAAGCGTGTGATTGAATGACTATTTCAACTTCAAAAAAAGGTACTCGGGTCTCTCTGGTATCAGTATTTAGTGCCGGCTTAGTAGGAATATTATTTGTTTTTATACTACTCAGTTATTTTACTTTTACTCGTTTACTTAGTTTTGAATCAACACTGACATACATATCTGACAAATCTTTACCTAACCTCATACTGATAAGTCAACTCTATAGTCATGCCGCCACACTATTAGAATCTTCTGCGGTTATGTCTAAATCTTCATCAAATGCGTCAAAACGATTAGCGGAAAAGCAACTCCAGACCAATCTTATTAATGTGCGTAAGGCGGCAGAAAAAATCTTCAAAAATGAGTTTTTAGATACCCAGCTAGACACTATTTCAATTGAACTAGATGAACTATCTACTTTGATAGAAGATCGTTTACAGACTATAGATAATATCGAATTTTTAAGAACAAAAATTTACGAGCTTAACGCTCAAACCATTGATATTGAAATTCAAAGTTCGCCAGCCTGGGCGTTGGGGGTTTCACAAGTATTGGTCAATGTGAGCAGAGCACTTAATGAGAAAAAGCTACAACGGGTGAGGTTCTTATTTATTCTGCTAAAGAAGCAACTTAACGAACTAAGTGCTATTTCTGCCAAAGGACAAAATAATGCTGAAAAGCGTCAATTAACAAATCAATTCAAAACACTACTTTTTAGTGAAAATGGAATGGAAGCATTAAAAATAAAATCTTTACGTTTAGACGGAAGAGCAATAGGTAGAGAAAATTTCGTACATAACTTAATCTTAGATTATGTGGCACAACTTGGTTTTGTGGCCAATGACACAGAGCAAAACATTACTCTACAAGTCGCCTCTTCTGTTATCAATATGAAACAACAGACCCAACTCATCAGGTCTATTTTGATAGGTGGCGTTATTTTTCTGTTATTTATAGTCATTTTGTTTCAAAAACGGGTACTTAAAAGGATCAGTCTTTTTAAGTACATTGTGCGCAGAGAAACCCAAGGGTTTGAAATTCAAACAGTACTCGATGGTAATGATGAAATTACTGATTTAGCTGAAGCCTTTAATGAATTCACTCAAACAATTGAAATACAAAAACAAAAGCTTGAACAACTTTCGATGTCAGATGGACTAACTGGTATTGCTAATCGACGAGCTTTAGATCTTCGTTTAAAACATGATATTGAATTATCTGTTAGGCAAAAATCTAGTGTCGCCTTATTGCTTATGGATATAGATTGTTTCAAACTGTATAACGATAACTACGGTCATATAGCCGGAGACCAATGTTTGAGGGATGTATCTAAGGTTATTTGTGAATCACTGCATCGAGATAGTGACTTTGTTGCTAGATATGGAGGTGAGGAATTTGTTTGTGTGTTGCCAGGTACTGATTCAAAAGACGCACAAGAGATAGCAAAATATATCATTGAAAAATTAAAACACATCGCGCTGCCACATATGTACAGCAATGTCGCAGACTACGTGACTGTGAGCATTGGTATTGCGACTTCACAACCCAATGCTTTATTAACTGCAGAAGCCATCATTAAGCAAGCTGACACTGCCTTGTATGCTGCAAAAAAGAAAGGAAAAAACACATATAGCTTATATTCCTCGACTGCACCTTCTAAGTAATGGGTTCTTTATTGGCAATCTCTTGCTCTATGTAAACGCTAAATTCTTGTTTAAACCAACGCTGCAACATATTTTTTTCGTAACGCAGTGATTCACTATCGAAAAAGCGACTACCGCGGTCCATAAAAGACATGTCTTTTAGGTCTACTTCAGCCTGTTGAATTAACGCGCCAGACGTATCCAATAACTGATAACTAAAATTAATCCTTGGAATATAAATGTTCTTAACAACCCGCACGTCAGATGCCCCCTGACTCAGCCCAACAAAAGACGCAGGCCAAACTTGTCCAGCCAGGTCAAGATCAGTCACTTTCATTAGTAATTTTTGGTTATCAGGTAACGCCGATGCCAATTCATGCATATATTCATTAATGCCCTCAAAGGTTGCTTCCATGAACCTTTTACGCGACTCATTACTAGGCCTAACATCACGGTATTTTTCTGGTTTATCCCATTCAATTTCGACCTCAGCTTGGGCTAAAAGTTGATTAGATAGACCTATTGTCATTGCAGAAATAATCAGTCCGGTTAATATTTTCAAAATAAATCTCCTACGTAAAGGTAACAGTCAGTATTGCTCAGATACCTGAATATATACTGAATCAAATTAAAAAGGCCCAAATATTTGAGCATTTTCAACCCAAGTACTATGCCACACTTAATTACCATGGATGTAATAGACGTTATCACCATGGATAACACTTCTGTCCTGCCATCCATTGTCATAAGGTTGTATAATCTCGTCAGGCAGCACCACACCTCTTTCAATTAACTGTGGATTGTCAGATGTGGTATTAACTTCAAGCAGAATAAAGCTATTAAAGGAAGCCAAAAAGCTCTCAACTTCATCGGTATATCTTCTGCAACTCTCAATAGGAAAGCGAATCGGTAACTACCATTATTTTTCAGCACCGATAATGCACGGTAGTCATATTCAAATAGTATATAACTGCTGGTTTTAATAATACTATTTACCGAAACAGGACTGCTGGGATCGCATACGTCAAATAAACTAGCTTTCATTCATTCTTGAGCCGCTGGTTCGTCAGTTGCCTCTCCAATAAAAGAAAAATTGTTAACCTGCTGGCCTATCCCAATTAGAAAACCGTTATATAAAGGATGTAAATAGCTAGAAAACCCGGTTATTTCTGGGGTAACTAATACGCTCGGGATCTTGGGATTAGTTAAATCAAGCACAGCTAATACTCAACCATTAGGCCCAATATTCGAGGCAGCTAAACAACAAAATATCGATATCCCACAGTTTATTAAGACTTTAGGAGGTACACATAAATTACACTCTATAGGCGATATTACTTGGTCAGGAAGTGATTTGATTAAACTCAATAATGGGCAAGCAATTGTGCTTAGCGACTCAAGTGTTACAGAGCAAATTTACATTCTAGATAATACACCGACGTTAATAGAGATATCATTACCGATTAACCGACGCGACTCAGGGAAATTTTTGTTATACAGCATCATATTCTTTTTGCTGTTGGGTGGGGTTATCACATTTTGGTTTTGGCCACTACGGCGTGACTTATCGAATCTTGAAAGAACGGTTTCAAACATCAGACCAGATGGCAGTATTGAGCAAAATAATATTAGTCGAACATCTCTGATCTATCCTATCGCAAAATCACTAAACAACATGGGAAGTAAAATCAATCAACTTATGCAAAATCAACGAGAACTTAGTGGTGCGGTAACACACGAATTTCGTAGCCCCACTTACCAGATTAAAGTTTGCCCTTGCCATGAATCCTCTAGTACAAAGTAAGCTTGGCTAGATATCCAGCAAGACGTCAATGAATTAGAACACCTTGTAAAAGAAATGCTTGATTACGCCAACACAGACGCTCGAATACCTGAGATTAACTTAGCTGAAATCCTGATTAAACAATTATGTCAGCAATTGATTAACCGCTTAAAAGAAAGTCATCCGTCAAACTTAAACGTAGGGGTTTATGGTGATGACCCTCATGTATTGGCCGACGAGCACTTTATCTAAAGAGCGATCGAAAATTTAATTTTAAATGGCAAACGCTATGCGATTAAGTTGCTAGGGATACATATTGTCAAACAAAATAACATTATTCAGATATGTGTAGAAGATGACGGAACAGGCGCTTCTTAGGCAATGCGTCAAAAAATATTTTCACATTTTTTCGTCCTGATGAATCTCGATATAGACAAAAAGGTGGAGCGGGTCTTGGTTTACCGGTTGTAAAAAGGATTGTCGATTGGCATCAAGGTGATTGATTTGTAACGGACTGGGATCTAGGTGTAGCTAAATTCATCATCAACTTGCCAATCATTTTAAGTAAACTTATCGAGAATACCCTTGCGGCTAATTTCGCCACAGACGTGACGCAAATTGCTACCATAAATATAGGGGTTTTTATCTCCCGCGTGACAATAATGTAAATTGAAGTTATTCAGTTCAGTTTTTGTGCTGGTGATTTTATGTAAATATTTAGTTTGCGGATCGGTCAAATTTTGTACATGGGCTGAGATTTCATTTCTAAACTTGGCTAGTTGCTGATTATCTATGGTCATAGAAATACCGTGCATCCACTGTGTTGTAGTCATTTGCATATCCGACAGCCAAAGTTGCACGAACGCACTGCGCAAAATCATGATCAATGCCAAAACTTCAAACGTAACTACAACAAAACGTAACATACTGTATGTCTCAAAGACCATTCATTTATCAGAAGACTGATTATGCTACGTGATAACTGAACACTAAAATACACTTGATAGTTATGCCTTCTGATAACTACGAATAACAATTTAAGAGTTATTATATAGTATAAAAAGACTGACCGAGATCAAGCACGGTAGCTAACATGCTGGTATAATGAACGTACTATCAGTTTGTTGAACTCTCAACATCTGCTTTTTTTGATTTACCAAGGACACCCAATGAGTGAGCGAATCCCCGTTAAAAACATCTCACCCGTAAAAGTACACCGACCAGATACAAGTAAACATGATAATTCCTATACTCCTCGCAGCAGAATATACGTACGAGCTGTCACGGGTATGCTGGAAAACTTTCGTCGATTTTTTGGCCTGTTCTTTTTAAGCATTTTTGCAGCACTGCCTTGGCTACAGTTTAATGGTAGCCAAGCCGTGTTATTCGATTTCGGGGCACAGCGTTTTAATATATTTGGCTTAACACTTTGGCCACAGGATTTGACATTATTAGCATGGATTTTAATCGTGGCCGCCTTTGCACTATTTTTTGTGACTACCTTTGCGGGTCGAGTTTGGTGTGGTTTTATGTGCCCGCAAACTACCTGGACCTTTTTATATATCTGGTTTGAGGAAAAAATTGAAGGCAGTCGCCATAAACGCATGAAGCTTGATGAAAGAAAAATAGACTTTGACAAGCTGTGGCGTAAAACCCTTAAACATACTGCTTGGGTTGGGATTGCTTTACTCACAGCTTTAACTTTTGTGGGCTACTTCACACCAATAGACTCTTTATTTGTAGATTTCTTCACTTTTTCTAGTGGATTTTGGGTAGTCTTCTGGGTGCTGTTTTTTACACTTTGCACTTATGGTAACGCAGGATGGATGCGTGAAATAATGTGTACTCACATATGCCCATACGCTCGTTTTCAATCTGCAATGTTCGACAAAGACACCTTCACCGTGGCGTACAATGCTTCGCGAGGAGAGCAGCGAGGACCCAGAGGAAGAAAAGTAGGCCGTGAAGAGAATCAAACCAAAGGTCTAGGTGACTGTATTGATTGCAACCTATGTGTGCAGGTTTGTCCTACTGGAATAGATATTCGCAACGGTTTGCAGTACGAATGCATAAACTGCGGTGCCTGTGTAGATGCCTGTAATGGTGTTATGGAAAAGATGAACTACCCCAAAGGTCTTATTAGCTTTACATCAGAAACAGAATTAGCAGGTGGTAAAACAAAGATACTCCGACCTAAATTAATCGGGTATGGCATTGTTTTGTTGTTAATGTTGGGACTCTTAGTATTTGAAATCGCATCTAGAAAACCTTTGGAAATAGACATAATAAAAGACAGAGTACCTATGTTTCGGGAAACAGGTAATGGGCTTATTGAGAATGTATTTACCTTAAAAATACTGAATAAATCTCAATTCACCCAACGCTATCATATATTCATAGATAACCTTGAAGGGCACACTTACATTGGTGAAAATGACGTAACAGTTTCAGGAGGAGAGGTGTTCAATTTACCTCTAAGTATCGCCATCAATCCAAATAAATTAACCCAGGAATCCACCGAATTTAGCTTTAGAGTTGAATCTATTGATGCTGAAAACACTTCAGTAAAGGTGCAAGAAATAAGTAAATTTTTGTACCCTGATTTGTGAGTCCTTTTAATTTTTTCAGAGCTCACACCTGATTTGATCCTCGACGCCACATAATCACAAGGTATCCGCGTAGAGTCTGGGTTATTGGCACTTAACAGCTACGAAAACAGGGTTTATCAGTTTATTGCTGAAGACACAAAACGCTATGTTGCCAAATTTTATCGACCGCAACGTTGGAGCCAAGCACAAATTCAAGAAGAGCATGACTTTTCTATTGAATTAGCATCTTACAAAATTCCCGTCATTGCGCCGTTAATTTGTAACAAACAAAGCCTGCATATTTATAACGACTACTCATTCGCACTTCCCCCCGCGGTAGGTGGCAGACAATTTGAAGTGGGCAATTTAAGTCAAGTCGAATGCATGGGGCGTTTTATTGGTCAAATTCATGCCGTGTCCAAACGTGCAAACTTTATCGCTTTACAGCACTAAAATAAACATTAGGCTGCATGGTGATTGTCATCCGGGCAATATATTGTGGCGCGATGGTCCAACCTTTGTTGACTTAGATGATTGCAGAAGCGGTCCTGCGATCCAAGACGTGTGGATGATGCCCTCTGGCGACAGGCAACATCAGTTTATTCAAATGCATACATTGGTCAAAGCCTGTACAGAATTTTGTGAGTTTGATACCACCCAGCTCGCATTAATTGAATCTTTACGCGCCATGCGTATGGTTCATTATATGGCTTGGTTAGCAAAACGCTGGCAAGACCCTGCATTTCCACAAGCTTTTCCTTGGCTTGCCGATGGCAACTATTGGGAGCAACAAATATTGAGTCTGAAATAACAATTCTCTGCATTGCAAGAGCCACCATTAACACTTTAAACGATGATTAAATCGCAGCATCGTTTAAAAAAAGCCCAATATTTTAACTCCACTTTAGATCTAATAAAGACAAACGCACATGGCATTGTTGCCAGTTATCTACTGTCTTTTCAATGTAAATAATGTGTTAGCCATCTTTTATAATATTCCCAATAACCGATAACCGATATTTAGCTCAGCAATATAAATCGCATCACACTTTTAATAGAGAAATAATCGAATTAAGGAGTATACATTTAATCTATTACGTATTTTTTATATGCCTATTAGGGACACCAATATCGGTATATTTATACCCTAATACGCGTATCCAAATCAGCAATGCTAAATTTCTTGTGGTGTAAGCCTCTTTTTTAAAAAAGTTGTGAGAAATTTTTACAAAAAGTTAAAATAGGTAAGATTAGGTTTTTCTAATTTATTTCTTCATTTTTTTGTAAGCACTCACCTAGCAAGATTATAAATAATTTTTATAATGCATATAATCATTAAATTCACTGATATTTATTTTCTTAGCCACATAATAATAAGCTAGTGCTACCCTTAGGCTGAAGAATGAAATCAGATTCAAAATAAATCGTTTCATATCTGTATGTATACTTTTAAATACCTGTAAAAAATTTATTCTCCCATTTTTTGTAACATAATATGCGCCACCAAATCAGCGGTATTAGCCCGTTCAATACGTAAACCTTTGTTTTAAAACATATTATAGTGTGAACGTTAAGGCAGCAGATAGGTGATATTTGTTTAGCGGCATTTGAATACAATAAATATCCATACTTAATAAACCTTCACACAGGTAAATGACATGAACATAAAAACCTTTTCAAAAACACTCACGGGAATAGCCGTCGGCTGTTCTATTTCACTTTTCTCCTTGGCCGATGTAGTGGTAGTCGTGCATCCAAGTAACAACGCTGCACTGGATAAAAAATCTGTTCAACGTATCTTTCTTGGCAAAGAGAAAAAATTCTCTAACGGCAAAGAAGTCTTGCCTGTTAACCAAGTGCCTTCTTCAGCCGCCCGTGGCTCATTCGATACCGACACATTGGGCCGTAGCTCAACCCAAATTGCGGCTTACTGGTCAAAACTAGTTTTTACTGGCAAAGGCATACCACCAAAAGAATTAGACAACAACGAAGCAGTTCTAGCCATAGTGGCAAATAATCCAAATGCTATTGGCTACTTAGACAGCGCATCAGTTTCTGGTGCAGTTAAAGTCATTTCGTTGAACTAATTAGGAGTATTATTGTGAAAAAATTACTAACTAGCGCGGTATTAACCGCAACCATTTTCACTGCTCAGGCAGAAGTACGCATTAATGGTTTTGCTAATTTGATTGGCGGAATAACCAGCAGCGATGAAACCCTTTTCGGCTATGAAGATAAAATAAGCTTTTCTGAAGAAAGTTTATTTGCGGTCCAAGTCAGTGGGGATATAAACGATAAAATGACGGCAACTGGACAAATTGTGGCTCGCGCTGACAACGATTACAATGCTGAATTCGAATGGGCGTATATTACTTATGCTGCGACTGACAAAATCAGTATCTCTGCTGGCCGTCTGCGTCTTCCATTGTTTAAATATTCTGCTTCATTAGATGTAGGTTATTCTTACCACTGGGTAAATGCGCCACAGTCAGTATATAACGTACCTTTCAATAATATTGAAGGCCTCAGAGTCGACTACAGCGACTATGCGGGTGACTGGGAGTATAACCTTCAGTTAGCTTTTGGCACATTCAACAATGCTAATGAAACCTTTGTCTTATCTGGAAAAGACGTAATGGTATTCACAGCTGAAGCACAGAATGAAGGATTCAAGGTAAGGGGTGTTTTAGGTCGTGCCAAAAACACTTTTTCAGTACCTGACCTTGAGCCTGTATTTACTGGGATAGAGACTTTTATTTCTCCAGTGTTACTAGATAACTTAAGAATGGAGGAAGATACTGGTATTTTTCTTGGTCTAGGTCTTGAATATGACGCTTATGACTGGTTCGTCAGTGGCGAAATTACTAGTGTAGATACTGAAGATTCTTTCCTTACAGAGGATATTGCTTATTATGTCACTGCAGGTTTACGTTTTGGTAAATTTACTCCGTCGCTAACCTATGAAGCAAAAGAAAGTGACGATGCCTTAAAATTTGCAAACCAAATCAATCCTTTGCCTGCAAGCTTGCAGGGTACTATTGCGGTTTTAGAAGCAGCTTTTGCTGATGATGATGAAACGATAACATTGGCATTACGTTATGACCTAGATACCAATGTGGCACTCAAAGCTGATATATCAAAATATTCGGATAATCTGGCTGAAATTAACGACGCAACCCTTATACGTGTTGGTGTTAACTACGTTTTCTAAATAATTCTATATGCAGTGAAAAGGTCGCACTCGTTGCGACTTTTTTTGTATACGATTTAAAATCATCACTATTATTAACATCGCTTTACAAAGTCCTGTCGGATTTTTTTAGAAGCTATGCTAATGTGCGAACAATTCTGAAAAAAAGTTGTGAGATGTTATGAAAAAAATATTGTTGTTACTTAGTTTGGCTTTATTACTACCACTCCAAGCCTGCGCTCAGGAAAAATGGCGAGAAGGTACACACTACAACGTGATTGCAGACCAAGCTACTGAAAAAAAAGAGATATTAGAATTCTTTTCATTTTGGTGCCCACACTGCTTTAATTTTGAGCCTATAGTAAAAAACATTAAAACTAAACTGGCTGATGATGTTGAATTCAAAAAAGTACATGTGAATTTTATGGGCTTTACCAGTGCAGCTATTCAAGATGATGCGACCAAAGCCATGATGGTTGCTCGAGCCTTACAAAAAAGCGACGCACTCAACCAAGCTATATTTAAATATATACATGTTTCTCGTTCTTCAATTACAGGCTTACAAGACTTAAAAAACATCTTTGTGGTTAACGGAGTAGGTACCGATGAATTTGATAAAATGATCACCAGTTTTGGTGTGAATAGCATGTTAAAGATGAATAACAAATTGATTCAACAATACCGTAAACACGTCAGCAGCGTGCCCAACTTTATCGTTAATGGAAAGTATCAGGCCACCTTTACCCGTGATATGAATGAGAATGAGATGAGCGATCTAATTGTTTACTTATCGAATAAAAAATAAATAAGTTTTAGGGCCAACAACGTTATACACGGGGTTGTTACCGGGAGCTTCAAAATTACGATGCCGTTCAGCCAGTTGGTTTCCAACTGGTTTTACTTTTAAATACTTAACAAACTTCTAGAGAATTAAATAATGCGTGTTTCCTTTTTTGTCCTTGTTACATTTTTTATCTCACTTACTGCCTCAGCCCAATCAAAATGGCAAGAGGGTACCCATTATAAAGTGATCTCTGAACAGGCGAGCGTTAGACCTAAAGTGCAGGAGATCTTTTCATTTTGGTGCCCAGCTTGTAACGCATTTGAAACCATAGTGCCGCAGATTAAACGCGCCCTACCCGCAGACATCCCCTTTCAAAAGGTACATGTTAATTTTAATGGTAGCACTTCTAAAGACACGCAGAATGACGCAACAGCAGTAATGTTGGCCGCAAAAGCACTAAAAACCGATGCGCTATTTAATAAAGCATTTTTTAACGCTATCCATCAAAAAAGAACAAGAATAACCAGCAAAGCTGACATCCTTGACGTTTATGCAACTACCGGAGCAGATATAGCTCAGCTAGAAAAAATGATGTCGAGTTTTGGTATTCGCAGTCAAGTTGCAAAAAATGACAAAATTGCTAGGGGCGTAAGAAGTGTACCTACCATCATTATCAATGAAAAATATCAGGCTATATTCACCCGCGATATGACCCCAGATCAATCTGTTGAGCTTATCAGCTGGTTAGTTAAACAGAAGTAACAACGCTAGTCTTCGGGCTACTAGCTAAAAATAAAGATAAAAACTTATCACCACAGAGGAAAAGGAGCGCTTACGCTTCACAGAGGAAAAGATTCAATGGCTTGTTTGTTTTTTCCTCTGTGTCCTCTGCGGTAGTAAGTTTATTCTATTAACCAACGCCATGTCCCTCCAAATCATGTTTAATTAATTAGTTAAACATATGTAGCATTAAATGCTTTAGAACGAGGTGAACTCATAGGTTAAAAAAGCAAATATATCCTTCCTCTGTGTCGCGTAAGCGCTCGTTTTCCTCTGTGGTATTAAGCTTTTAATATTTTCACTTCAAACTTGTCGTTCGTAGCTACATTTAAAACAAGCCCATTTGTTGGCTGGTCATGTCTTCAAAGGATAAAGCTATGAAGGGCAAAATTCCTTCGGCGATAGGTTTGATTTGTTTATCCACGTAGTGGTCGTAATCTATTTGGCTGGTTAAGTATTCAATTGGTTGTGGGCCATTGATAGTGATCACATAAGCTATCCAGGCTTTATGCTGATATCTGAGTGTTTTACCTAAAGCTGCATTTTGTTGATCGGCCAGCCTAGCTGCCTTTACATGGGGCGGCACGTTTTTTACGTAAAGATCTAACCTACGGCGAATACGTTTGCGATAGATCAATTGCTGATCAAGCTTGCCTGAGCGCGTATCTTCAATAATTTGCTGTACATAATCGTGAACGTTTTGCCCTGCAAATACCATTTTATATAAAGTAAGCTGAAAGCCTTTTGCCAGTTGCGTCCAGTCTGAGCGAACAGTTTCTAAACCTTTAAATACTAGTTCATCACCGTCTTTAGTGGTTTTTAATCCTGCATAACGCTTTTTGCTACCTAATTCTGAACCACGAATAGTCGGCATCAAAAACTGACAAAAATGGGTTTCAAATTCAATTTCTAAATCACAATCGAGTTGATGGATCTGCTGAATGTTGTGTTGCCACTTTTGGTTAATGTCAAGAGCCAGTGACTGGCCTATTTGTGTGGCTTGTTGCGCTGTATATTCGCCATCTAACCACACAAAGGTTGAGTCAGTATCCCCATAAATCACTTGATAACCGGCTTCTTCAATCCATTTTGCTGTGGTCTGCATAATATCATGTCCTCGCATAGTGATAGAGCTGGCTAGACGCGTGTCATAAAATGGACAACCACCTGAGCCTAATACGCCATAAAACGAATTCATCAGAATTTTTATCGCCTGACTGCGCGCCGCATCTTGGTTTTTCTTAGCTGCATCGCGCTGTTGCCAGAGCGAAGTAATGATCTCTGGTAAGAAGTGTTCATGGCGACTGAATTTAGCCCCTCGATAACCTTCAATAGCCTGTTCTGGAGATAGTAAACCTTCCACTAAACCAAGTGGATCAATTTTAAAGGTGCGCATGATGGACGGATATAGGCTCTTAAAATCGAGTACCAATACATGTTTATATAAACCTGGCTTAGAACTCATCACATAACCACCTGGGCTCGCTAAGCCGCCATCCTGTGGACGATTAGGTGCGATATACCCTGCCCTGTGAAGCTTAGGTAAATACAAATTGATAAAAGCAGCAACCGAGCCCCCCATTCGATCTAACTCCAGACCGGTTAGCTGACTGCGTAAGGTTAAATAATCCATCACCTTGGTATGTTCAAAAATATCTAATACTAGCTGGCAATCTTGTAGATTATATTCTGCTAGCTTGACTTTATTATACTTAAAATCATGTTCAATCTGGGCAAGTCTGTCGTCAACATCTTCCGTCTTTTTACCCTTGCCTAAAAGAGTTTGAGCAACATTTTCTAAGCTAAAACTATCGAACTGATAGGTCGCCGTTTTAAGAGCATCAATACCATCAACCACCACTCGACCTGGCATAGAAACAAAACCCTGATTCACTTCATTTCTTGCATCTCGCCATAAGATAGGATGATTATCACGTCCCAAGGACAATTCAACTTTATGCAATGCAGCGCGTTTGATTAGCAAACGAAAGTCAAAGTTGACCACGTTCCAACCAATGATAATGTCGGGGTCGATTTGACTCACTTGAATAACAAACTGCTGCAGCAAGGCTTTTTCATTTTCTAACCAATGGATCCAATCATCTGCTACTTGTGTCTTGCCGATCATCAAAACACACTTATAAGTGTCGCTGGCTAAGCCAATGGAGAATAACTGGCCGTGTTCACTGCATTCAATATCGACGGATAATAGACTGAAGCTGGGCACAAATTGACTAGGTTTGCATTGAATTTCTGTGACTTCGGTTGGTTTATTTACAACTTGTGAGCCTGAAAAGCTGGCACTTCCATAAACAAAACGCTCCATCAAATAGCGTTCCGTTAAACGTATATCATCCTCAAAACAAATAATATGATGCTGCCTTAAGAGTGTCTTTGCTTTATAAAGTGAGTGGTTTCTATCGAAGTACACACCACCTACGGCTTGATGTTCAAACGTTTTTAAGGCTAAAGGTTTGTAACTATGCTCAATTCCGCTTTGCTTGAGCAATTTCAATGTTTGATGATGATCTTTTTGATCAATAAAAAACACCCCCTGCTGTGCTGTTGATAATCCCTTCACCACACCATTTTCAGTAATAAACCAACATTCAATATAGGTTTTACCTTGGCGTTCTATATTGCGTGCTGTAAGGATAAATCCCTCGAAGGAGACTTGCATAAATAGCGGTTCTATAAATTAATATGATGGCAAGGTAAGGGGAATTGCAATAGATAGCAAGTAACAACATAAACACATAACCATGGTGTATATCAGTACCTGAATTTTATCATCACACCAGATAATAAAGAATTTAGAAAGATTGAGGCACACTTTAAAAAACAAATATGGAGCCGCTGGACACTACCAAAACAATCGAATAATGGTGGTGTGCTTATCCACTGAATGCGCTGAATGCGCTTTCGAGGTTATAACTTTTACGCCTAATAGCTAAAAAAACTAGCTCAATTGTCTAATGTTTCAGGTATCAAACAGATATTGAAGAGGTCTTTTTTTTGGCACCTTTATTATTTAGAAGATTAGGTGTCCTGCCAATACATGAATATGCAGCGCGCGTTAAGCAGTGTGATAATTACACGACCTAAATCCACTGCAGTTATCTCACTTCCATTTTCACAGATAAAAAAATGGCTTCAAAAGAAGCCATTTTTTTATGGTCAGTAGCTTTCTGATTTAAAAAGAAAACAACTCACCTTCCATGTTGAACTTATAGTTCTTTAAGAACATTCTTTACATAGCCTAAATTCTGCCTTTAAGTACAGCAATTATTGGTGAGCTGTCTAAGCCATTTTCTGATGCCCAAGCGATAACAGTTTTGCCATCTTGCTCAGGAGCGCTTAAGTCACCTTTAGACATTTTCTTAACTATCAAGGTACCTGTTTCAATCGCGTTATTAAGCATAGCCGTGCGGATAAGACTATTGCCACCACAAGATATACCAAGATAGTAATCTTTAAGCTTAAGTTTAAAATCAGATTCAACACGCTTCATTTTTTTACGTAGTTCGCCTTTGTCATCTGCTTTAACGATAGTGCAGATGTTTTGTAGCGCTTCACTTACATCGGCTTGAGCATTGCCCACAGTGAATAAAGAGATAATAGAGATGGCGATGGTACTTTTAACTATTTTCAACATGGTTAAGTTCTCGAAGTTATATTTAAGGAAAAATGAAACGTGTTCTGTTTCGATATTGCCTATTAAATAGTAATTTGAGTGGTTGAAAAATCTACAAGGTGATACTTAGGTATGGGAGTTGATAACTTTATAATTGTGAGAGTTATTCGAAATTTTAATAATGAGAGGTTTTAAACTTAGAGCATTCGTGATGTTTAGGTACATCTCGATAACAGCTTTTGATTTATTTTTATTTCAAGAGACAATTTTTTCAATGGGCATCCAACGCCTTCTCGGCGCAAGATAGTAGCAAGCCCATTTCCGAATCTAAAAACTTACTGCTCTTGTCGCGTAAACACCAACTCATTGCCCTTACTTTTTTCAGTCGAAAACTGATATCCGCAAGTATCGAACTGTTGCAATTGACTCACTTCAGTCAATTTATTTTGTAAAATATACCGTGCCATCATGCCTCTAGCTTTTTTAGCGTAAAAGCTGATCACCTTATACTGGCCGTTTTTACAATCTTGAAACACGGGAGTGAAGATTTCTGCATTTAACGCTTTAGGTTTGACTGCTTTAAAATACTCATTTGAAGCAAGGTTAACCAACACATTGTCACCTTGGGTTTCGATGGCTGCGTTTAATTTGTGGCTAATACGCTCATCCCAAAACTGATATAAATTTTTGCTTTCGCCTATGTCCAATTTGGTACCCATCTCTAAACGATACGCCTGCATCAAATCCAATGGTCGTAACACACCATATAAACCAGATAAAATACGTAAGTGATGCTGAGCATATTCGAAGTCTGCTTGACTAAACGAGCTTGCATCAAGACCGGTATAAACATCACCGTTAAACGCCAATAACGCTTGTTTCGCATTCTGGGTATTAAAAGGTGTGTGCCAACTGGCATAACGGTCAGCGTTCAAGCCTGCCAACTTATCACTGATTTTCATTAACGAGCCAATTTTGGCTGGACTTAATGTTTGGCAATGTGAAATTAGCGTCTGTGAATCGTTCAGCATCTCTGGTTGAGTATAAGTGTCGGTTGCTGCTGGAGTATCATAATCTAGGTTTTTGGCTGGCGAGATAACAACTAACATTCAATGCGATCCTGTAATGAAAAATTTATGTTTAAAAAACGACTAGTTTCAATATGTGGGATACGTTGCAAAATACAAGTTGGTCTTTTAATTTTCTTTGTATTTCAAAAGCGCTTCAGTCAATATTAGGCTTTATCGGCTTACAACATACCCAACAAAGCAACGAACAGTTAAGGATAAATATGTACCTAAGATTTGTAGGCATCGCCACCATCGGTTTATTATTATCAAATTGCGCCAATATGAATGAATCAGATTGTTTAACCGCAGATTGGCAATTAATAGGGTTTGAAGACGGGAGTTTTGGTAAGAACGAATCACATATTTCTCAGCATAGAAAAGAGTGCGCCGAGCACGGTGTTACGCCTGATTTGACGGCTTATCGCAAAGGACACTTTGCTGGTTCTAAACGTTTTTGTACAGCAAACAATGGTTTCTCAAGAGGTCAGGAAGGTAAAGATTATAGCCGTAGTTGTCCTGAACAATTTGAAGCTGAATTTTTATCTGGATACACAGATGGTCAAACCCTACATGGCTTAAAAAAATTATTAAATCAACGATCTGCTGAGCTTGAAGGCGCTTATAGAAATTTAGATCGACTTGAACACAGTATTGCGGATAAAAGCGAACTCATGATTGCTGATGGCCTTAAACGAGAACAGCGAATAATCATTAGAGATGAAATTGCGCAACACCAGCAGCAACAAGATGAGCTATTTAGTGCGTTACCTGAATTAAAACAGGAGTTTGAAAGCACTCTTCAATCTTATGAGTTAGGTAAACAAGAATTCTCTTATTATTAATAAGACAAAATAATTAATTTTAAATTGTCAGAGGGCTTTAGCAAAACTTAAATTAACTACAAATTTCATTCAATGTTAAGCGCGTCTTACGATTACGTGATTTCTTATACACATTATTTATACTCGCAATCTTGGCGTTTTACTGGCGTCTGCTATTTAACGGTTATATCCTGTCTTTAACATGTTTTATAATCATACGGTAAGCATTAAGACATATCATAGTCAGCTTACTTCTTTGATTTTCTAACCAATTTTGCCAAGCTATGCACATTAAAAAGCGATAGCGAACTAAGCGTCATTACTTACAGAGGATAATATGTCTAACCAATTACAAGCACTACGAGAAATCACCACAGTTGTGGCTGACACAGGCGATATTGAAGCCATTAAAAAATACCAACCGGTAGACGCGACGACTAATCCATCACTGTTACTTAAAGCAGCAGAAATCCCGCAGTATAAATCTCATTTAAAAAGTGCTGTCGCATGGGCGAAACAACAATCATCTGATGCCGAACAACAAATTATTGATGCAGGCGACAAATTATCTGTGACTATTGGTACTGATATTGTCAATATTGTACCAGGAAGGATTTCTACAGAAGTTGATGCTCGTCTGTCATTTGATACCGATGCTAGTATCGAAAAGGCCCATAAGTTGATTGCGCTTTATAAAGAAGCAGGCATCGACAAAAGCCGCATACTGATCAAGTTAGCCTCTACTTGGGAAGGTATTAAAGCCGCAGAAGTGTTAGAAAAAGAAGGTATTAACTGTAATCTCACGTTGTTGTTTGGCTTTTCTCAAGCTCAAGCTTGCGCAGAAGCCGGCGCGTTTTTAATCTCTCCGTTTGTTGGACGCATTCTTGATTGGTTCAAGAAAAGTACTGGAAAAACAGACTACACATCGGCCGAAGACCCTGGTGTTGTCTCAGTCACTAAAATTTATAACTACTATAAAGACCATGGTTATAAAACAGTGGTTATGGGTGCAAGTTTCCGTAACACCGGTGAAATTATTGAATTGGCAGGTTGTGACCGTTTAACTATTGGTCCTGCTTTACTTGAAGAATTATCACAGACTGATGCACCTTTGCCGATTAAGTTAAAAGACAACGGCGCAACCAAAACACCTGGGGCATCTTTAACAGAAGCTCAGTTTCGCTGGAATATGAATCAAGACGCCATGGCGACTGAAAAATTATCTGAAGGTATTCGTAACTTCGCTGCTGACCAAGTTAAGTTAGAAGCAATGTTAAGAAGCTACTTGTAAGCTAATGTAGTAATTTTCAAAGCGTCGAATTCGACGCTTTTTGTTTTTTAGTTGTGTCTAAAGCCAGACCTGATCTTTATCTTATATTGAGAACATAAAATGACAGCACTAACTTCATCTCCAGCGTGGCAGAACCTTGAAAACTTAGCCACAAAGATAAAAACTCAACATATGCGTGACTGGTTTGCTGCAGACCCGCAACGTGCTGAAAATTTCACTCAAGTCGCCTGTGGTATTGAATTAGACTTTTCAAAAAATATTATTACTGATGAAGTAATGCAAGCATTGCAAACACTTGCCACTGAATGTCAGGTAAGTGAAAAAAGCCAATCAATGTTTGCTGGTGATATCATCAATCACAGCGAAAAGCGGGCTGTATTGCATACCGCACTGCGTAACTTTTCCGGCAAACCTGTATTGGTAGACGGTGAAGATGTCATGCCAGAAGTGTTAGCTTGCCAACAAAAGATCCAAGATTTTGTTAGCAGCGTGCACAGTGGTGAGCGCAAAGGTTATACAGGTAAACCCTTGAAGCAGATTATCGCCATTGGCATCGGTGGGTCCTTTCTTGGTCCTAAAATAATGTCAGAAGCACTCAAACCTTATTGGTTTGAAGGAGTAAAAGTACATTATGTTGCGAACGTTGATGGCTGTCATATCCAAGATGTTTTGGCTTCTGTTGATCATCAAGAAACCTTAGTGGTGATGTCATCTAAATCTTTCACCACTCAAGAAACCTTACAAAATACTCTGACCGCTAAAGCTTGGTTTTTAGCGGCGGGGGGAACGCAGCATGATATCGCTAAACACTTTATTGCTGTGTCTTCAAATATTAAAGCGGCTACCGAATTTGGTATGGCTGAAGGCAACATTTTCCCTCTTTGGGATTGGGTAGGGGGACGTTATTCACTTTGGTCTGCGATTGGTTTACCCATTGCATTAACTATAGGTTACGACAACTACCGTGAATTATTGCAAGGTGCATTTGAAATGGATGATCATTTCCAAACTGCGCCCATTGAGCAAAATTTGCCAATGATATTAGCGTTGTTAGGTGTGTGGTATGTGAATTTCTTTGGTGCACAAAGTCACGTTTTATTGCCTTATTATCACTACTTACGTGGTTTCCCCGCTTATGTGCAACAGCTGGATATGGAAAGTAACGGTAAACGTATCGCCGGTAATAATACGCAGGTAGATTATGCAACAGGCCCTATCATTTGGGGCAGTGAAGGAACCAATGGCCAACATTCGTTCCACCAGCTGATCCACCAAGGTACTGTATTAGTTCCTGCAGACTTTATGTTACCGCTAAAAGTCCCTAATCAAGATGATATGCACCATGCCATATTGGCCTCAAACTGTTTTGGTCAAACACAGGCCTTAATGCAAGGCAAAACCTTTGAAGAATGTAAGGCTGATTTAGCGACAAAAGGCTTGGACGACGCCACGGTTGAATCACTTGCGACCCATAAAACCATGCCTGGTAACAAGCCAAGCAATACTTTACTGTTCAATCAGGTAGATCCTAAAACTTTAGGTTCGTTGGTGGCAATGTATGAGCATAAGGTATTTGTGCAGGGTTCCATATGGGGTGTAAATTCATTCGATCAGTGGGGCGTAGAACTAGGTAAAGAACTGGGTAATCAAGTACTTGATAAACTGGTCAACACTGAAGCTAACTTGAACTTTGATGCATCAACCAATCAGCTTATTAGCAAGTTTAGACGGGCCAACGAATAAGCGCGAAGCAAGCACATGTTACGAGCTACCAAACAAAAGACAAAATTTATTTACCACAGAGGAAAATGAGCGCTATCGCTGCACAGAGAAAAATATATATCCACTTTTTCATCTGCGCGCGGCACCCGGTGACCTCTTTTTCCTCTGTGGTTTACATTTTTTTGCTCCTATCTTTCGGTATCGCATCTACCCCTACATAGTTTTTCTTGTCACTAAACATTCACTTTTTGTTAATAAAAGGGACAAATACTTATACTATTCTGACGTTCTGTATGGTACATAGTCTATAAGCTATTGTTTTATGTCGATAATCACAAAAGCTTGAAGAGTATTGTTGTAATCACTGCGCTATAAAAATAAGGAAGGAGATCAAAATGGATAAGTCCGAATTATTGTCTACCTTAGATTCAGAAACCAAGTCGTCTAAAAACAAAGCAAATAAACGCAAATGGCGAGAGATTGAAGCCATCCACGACAGACAGCGACTTAAACAAGAATTACGAGAGTTGGGAATGTCATCTGAAGATGAATTAGAATTCTTATAAATGTAAAAGCCCTGAATCTCAGGGCTTTTTTAGGTATTTTACCCATACCAATTTGCTACACATAGAAAAGATCTATTGGATATTTTCCTCTGAGGTTTAAATTCTTTTGCTAATATAGTCTTATGAGTAGCACTACGCTCAATAAAAAAGGCATCATTTTTCATAAATAATGCCTTTTTATTGTTTTTAATTTTTGTTTAAAGCTCTTCACTGTTAGCTAATGGCTCTTTTGGGTCGAGGTTAACAGGATACTTTTTCCAATCCACTGTGTCCTTCCATTACATATTGTTTGGGCATGAAACTCTCCGCTGATGACTCTTTCATCTCTTGACCAAAAAGGTCTGGCTGACAGTTTTTTTGTAATAAGCAACCGACGGTTAAATTATGATAGATTTCATCATAACGTTTTATTTCAGTTTGGCTGACCCTTCTGTATATGTGAGAACGATTTAACTGATTTGGATTCGATAGGCCGGCTGAAGAAACTAAATCAAAAGTAGCATGCACTGTTTCTTTGTGAAAGCGGTCAATACGTGTCGCTTTATCGCCCACAACTAACCCAGAAGCTAGGGCCGGATCTTGGGTAGCAATACCTGTTGGACAACGATTAGTATGGCAAATCAATGACTGAACACACCCAAGAGCCACCATCATGCCTCTAGCGCTATTACATATATCTGCACCTAACGCTAAATTTTTTACCAAGTGGAAACCGGTAAACGTCTTTCCGCTTGCAATCACTTTAATATCTTTTTTCAGACCAAACCCAATAAGCACGTCAACCACAAATACCAGCGCCTCGCGCAGAGGCATACCAACTGAATTGGAGTACTCTAATGGCGCAGCACCTGTGCCACCTTCTCCACCGTCAACCGTTATAAAATCAGGTTGAATTTTGGTTTCAATCATTGCTTTACACAGAGCAATAAACTCGCTTTTTCGACCAATACATAATTTAAACCCTATTGGTTTACCACCAGACAAATCCCTGAGCTGCTTAATAAAATGCATCATTTCTAACGGAGTAGAAAATACTGAATGTGTGGGAGGGGATTCGACTCGAGTGCCTGGCTCTACTTGTCTAATTTCAGCAATCTCAATGGTGTTTTTATGTGCAGGTAATATACCACCATGACCAGGCTTCGCTCCTTGAGATAACTTTATTTCAATCATCTTAATATTGTCTTTTATCGCCGTCTTGGCGAAACTATCCGCATCAAAACCTCCTTCTCTAGTACGACAACCAAAATAGCCCGTTCCTATCTGCCAAACCAAATCACCACCGTGCTTTAGATGCGCAGGGCTAACGCTACCCTCGCCGGTGTTGTGATAGAACCCGCCTTTTTTCGCTCCTTTGTTAAGCGCTTCTATGGCATTACCACTTAACGAGCCGTAACTCATTGCAGATATATTGAAAACACTCGCAGAGTAATGTTGCAGACAATCAGCTCCGCCCACATCTATCCTCTGACTGGGTGTCTCTTTATCTGCATCAATAGCGGCTAAGGAATGACCAATCCATTCATATCCTACAGCTTGAGTATCAACTTTTGTGCCATAAGGCACCGCATCCTCCGCCCCTTTAGCTCGCTGATAAATAACCGATCTAAACATTCGACTAATGGGGACACCATCAGTTTCAGACTCAAAAAAGTACTGGCGAAGAAAAGGTCGGAAGAATTCCATGATCCAGCGCCCACGACCTACAAAAGGGAAGTTTCGCCTCAGTGCATGTTTAGTTTGATACATGTCGTAAAGGCCGAGTAAGGAAATCGGGATCAGCAATAGGCTGAGCCAAATAACACTAGGCCATTTAAAACTCAGCAACAACATCATTACCCAAACAGTGATGTTAACTGTGACAAATGTGCTTCTCATTTTAGGACCTTATTGAGATGATTAAACTAATGCTCTTTAACGTGTGTTAAAGGGCACATATTAGCTAATCATAGCTTTTAATAGAAATGGCGAGGTAAATAAAAAGTAAAGTATATTCAGTTAACCCGCTATAAGGTTAAAGTTGCCAATTAATCTGGCTTTTACTTTGCTGTTTTAAAAGGTCATTGGTTTGAGAGAAATGTTGACAGCCAAAGAAGCCTCGGTACGCTGATAATGGCGATGGATGGGGGCCACTAAGTACATGATGTTTATGTGTGTCTATTATCGAGCCTTTTCTCTGTGCGTGACCACCCCACAGCAAAAATACAAGTCCATTACAATGTTCACTCAATTGTTGAATGACCCTATCAGTAAATCGTTCCCAACCTATTTTTGCATGAGAGTGAGCTTGTGCTTGTTCGACTGTAAGCACGGTATTGAGTAACAACACTCCCTGCTTTGCCCAACTTTGTAAAAAGCCATGTTGCGGAATAGTAAACCCTGAAATATCAGCAGCTAATTCTTTATATATGTTAGCCAATGAGGGAGGTATTTTAACACTGGGTAATACCGAAAAACATAAACCGTGAGCTTGATTAGGGCCGTGGTAAGGGTCTTGTCCTAATATCACGACCTTAATCTCAGTCAACTTAGTTATGTTGAAGGCATTGAAAACATCTAGGCTAGGTGGATAAATAGTTTTACCCGCGGCCCTCTCACTTTCGACAAACTTCATCATCTTTTGAAAGTAAGGTTGCTGTTTTTCTTGACCTAAAATATCTGCCCAAGTGGTCATCAGTCTTATTTAGCCCAATAAACTAAACAAGTGCGTTTTTAACACTTGATAATCACAAGGTAGCTCAACTGACAATCCTTCTTTACCTGCACAATCTGCCAGAGGTTTCGGCAGGCTGATGGGTTGACCTAAAACATTTTCTACCGTTTCACGAAATTTAGCGGGGTGAGCAGTACCTAAAAAAATACCGGTTTGCCCTTTTTCCATTTTTCTAATTAATGCTTTGTAAGCAATCGCAGCGTGGGGTTCACTTACATAACCTAATTGCGCTAATTGACGCATTGCCACTTGAGTATACTCCTCGTCGATTGTGGCGCCCGAGATATCAGATTTTTCGACCTGGCCTTGCTCAATCATAGCTTCAATTCGCGGCCAATTATTGGGTTGGCTCACATCCATCGCATTAGACAAGGTAGCAATAGTGCCTTTAGGATCCCACTCGCCCGTTTTTAAATAACGAGGCACAGTATCGTTTAAGTTAGTGGCGGCGACAAAATGTTTGACTGGTAAGCCCATAACTTTTGCGATTAAACCCGCGGTCAAATTACCAAAATTACCACTAGGAACTGAAATCACTAAGTTTTCACGCTCGGCTGGCGTGAGTTGTGACACGGCTTCAAAATAATAACAAACTTGCGCGGCTAATCGGCTTATATTAATGGAGTTGGCAGAATTAAGGTGCAATCCATCACGTACTTCAGGATCATCAAAGGCACTTTTCACCAATTGCTGACAAGCGTCAAAATCGTCATCAATCGCCACGGTATGAATATTGCCTCCAAGCGTTGTAAATAACTTCTCTTGTAGTTGACTGATTTTACCTTTTGGATACAAAATCACTACATTGATATTTTCGATACCATAAAACGCGTGCGCAACAGCGGCGCCAGTATCACCCGATGTAGCCGTTAAAATAGTGATCGGCTGACCATCTGATATTTCAACTAAACACTGAGCCATAAAACGACCGCCAAAATCTTTAAACGCTAAAGTAGGCCCGTGAAAAAGCTCCAAAACATATACATTGTCTTTGACTTTTGCCAAAGGAGCGCCAAACGAAAACGCCCGCTCAACAATACCTGCAAGCATTTCGCGAGGTAGTTCATCACCAATTAAGGTGGCTAAAACCTCTACACTTCGCTCAACAAAAGGCATCGCTAATATTGATTCAATGTCATTAAATTTAGGTAATTTTTCAGGGAAAAATAATCCTTGGTTTTTGCCTAAACCTTTTTTTACTGCCTCTGCAAATGTGACTTGCTCAGAGGCATCTTTTAAATTGACGAGTTCCACTTTACTACCTTTTTAATACTTAAGTGTTGTACTAGTAACAGGCTCTTGGCCTTGTGTTATTAGCTCCGAAGAAAGCTATCGCTTTCAAGAGTGGCTTATGGATGCACCACTTGTATCTAACTGGCAAATATGACTAAAACCGGTGTCATTTTGAATATAATTATCAGTTAGCCATTGATTAATTATTTTGGCATTTTCAATATTATCGCACACTGCAAATACTGTTGGTCCAGATCCAGAAATACCAAAAGCTATGGCGTCATGTTGTAATGCAAAAGCTCTAGACTCATCAAACCTTGGCAACAGTGATTTGCGGTAAGGTTCGGCAATGACATCTAGCATCATGGCTGCTGCAAGTTTTTCATCCCTTCGATATAACGCGTCAATAAAGACTGCCAACTGACGACCAAACTGGATCGTATTTGCCATCGAAACCTGTTTGGGTAAAATATTTCGCGCGGCAGAGGTCGACACACTCATACCCGAGTAGCAAGACACCCAATACCAATTTTCAAACATCGGCAATTGTAATGCGACTTGATCTTTATGTTCGGCCATTAATGTTAGACCACCTAAGAAGCATGGTGCAACATTATCATAATGTACACTACCGCTGATTTGTCCTTCCAGTTCACCCATAATCAATAATAATTCATTTTTAGTAAAAGGGATCTTACCAAAATACTTAGCAAAAAACTGATTCAGACCATGCAAAGCCGCCACAATCGAGCTAGCACTTGACCCTAAACCACTGCCAATAGGTAAATGTTTATGCAGTGTCATTTTAAGTGAGGGGATAGCACTTTTTGCATGGCCTTGCTGTTCTAACGCAGCAATAAAATGCTGATAACAGCGAGTGACAATATTGCTATCTGGATTAGGCGGCAACTTATCGGCAAACCGTCCTGTTACGATTAAACTAAATTGCTCAGCAATTTCGATATCGACTTCATCACCTAATAAACTGCCGTCTATTGGTTTTAATGCCGCGCCAAGTAAGTCAAAACCTAAGCTGACATTACCGATTGAAGCTGGCGCATAAGCTCTAAGAATAGATTTTTTCATATTTGCGTCTGACATTATATAGATTGCTTCCAGGGCATAGTGCGCATGACATCTGCGAATACGCCAGCGGCAGTCACCGCAGCACCGGCTCCATAGCCCCTGATTACATAGGGAATAGGTTGATAATAATGGCTATGAATAGCCAAGGCATTTTCGCCTTCTTTTACCATATACAATGGATGCGACTCTTTCACAGCCTCAATACTGACCACACATTTACCATGATCAATCGATCCAACGTAACGCAACACTTTACCTTCATTCTTCGCAGTCGCTACTTTTTGAGCATAGTAATTATCTAATTCAGGCAAACGTGTCATAAAATCTTCGATACTGCCACTGGAATCAAAATATGACGGTAATATGGGTTCTATAATGATATCGGATAATTCAAGAGTTAAGCCTGATTCACGTGCCATAATAAGTAATTTTCTGGCCACATCCATACCACTTAAATCGTCACGTGGATCAGGCTCAGTAAAACCATTCTTTTTGGCAATTTCAGTTGCCTCAGACAGGCTCAAACCTTCGTCTAACTTCCCAAAAACAAAAGATAATGAACCGGACAATATTCCCTCAAAACGCACTAATTCATCGCCGGCATAAAACAAGTTTTGTAGATTATCGATAACGGGCAAACCCGCACCTACTGTGGTTTCGTACAAAAACTGCCGGTTGGTTTTTTGGGCTGTTTCGCGTAATAGTTTATAAAATTCAGTACTGGCTGTATTGGCTTTTTTGTTTGGCGTGACAACATGAAAGCCATCTAACATCATCTGAGGATATTGTTCTGCGATTTGAGAGCTACTGGTACAGTCAATTATAACAGGGTTAACCAAGCTATTATGATGCACAAAATCCCGCAAATTTTCGAGAGATAATTGTTTATCACTTTGGTTTAAGTCTTGCTCCCAGGGAACATTCAAGTCGATACCGTTAGATTTCAGCAATAATTTTTTACTGTTGGCAATTCCATATACTTTTAAACTTATATTTTTTTCAAGTAAAGAAGCTTGTTGGCGTGCAATTTGGCCTAAGAGCTCTGTTCCAACGCTACCGCAGCCCACTAAAAAAACATCGATTGCATGCAGGTTAGAGAAAAAATTCTGATGGACTACCTTAACGGCTTTCTTAGCTTTGTTGGCTTCAATGACAGTGGAAATAGAGCGTTCAGAAGATCCTTGAGCTATCGCCACGTTATTCACTCTTGCTTGTGCCAATGAGCTGAAAAATTTAGCAGCCAAACCTTTAGAATGGCGCATACCGTCTCCTACTAAAGTCACAATAGCCAACTCATGACGTACTTCAATGGGGTCAAGTAAATGATTGCTTAGCTCTAAAGTAAATGAATCTTCTAATAGATCCTGTGCACGACTGGCATCTTTACTATGAATACAGAAACTAATGCTGTATTCAGATGAAGACTGAGTGATCAGGCTAATAGATATATTTGCATTAGACATGATTTCGAACACACGACTGGCCATACCCACCATGCCTTTCATGCCCGGACCGGCCACGTTAAACATGCTCATATCATCCAAATGCGATATACCTTTTACGCTAGTCCATTTAGTACTCGCTTCGTTGCTGATTAACGTACCTGGCGCAGATGGATTAAGCGTATTACGAATTAAACATGGAATATGGTGTTGAGCGATGGGACCAATCGTTTTAGGGTGTAGCACTTTGGCGCCAAAATAAGACAGCTCCATGGCTTCTTGATAAGTCAACTTATCAAGCAATACAGCGCCTTCTACCTGGTTTGGATCAGCATTATAAACGCCATCTACGTCGGTCCAAATCTCACAACACTCAGCATCAATACAAGCAGCCAAAATAGCCGCGGAATAGTCTGACCCATTCCGGCCTAATGTGACTTTTTCACCGGCGTCATTAACAGCAACAAAACCAGGCATGATTAAGATTTTTTCACCTGAAATATCGACATCACTAAAGCGTGCCTTGCTAGCAGAAACATCAGCAATACTGTCTAGGTAGTCACCTTCAGCAACAATATAATCAACCGGATCAATAATACAATTAGCATGACCCAAGCTGGTTAAAATCTCACTGAAAATATTCACACTTACGTATTCCCCCACACTCAACACTCTCGCAACAACCTGCTCAGGCGCACAACGTAGCAATGCAAAACCTTCTAAATGTTGATTCAGGTCGTTTAAAGTATGTTGAATGAAATCGGCCAGTTTAGCTTGAGAAAAATTTGGTAGGTTAATTTTCAAGTCATCTAAAATACCAAATAAAACCATATTTAATTTTGCAAACAATTCACCATAATCTTTCCCCGCTGCGGCTTCGTCACACAATAACGATAAGGCATTGGTCACGCCCTTTGGAGCAGATAATACAACAGCCGCGCCCACGTCGTTGTGGCATGCGATACTAATGTCTTTTACTCTTAAGTAACGTTCCGCATCAGCGAGAGACGACCCGCCAAACTTCAATACCTTCATATTTAACTCCTTTACTGTTTCAACACTCGGTGTTTATCACGTATTTTTTGGCACCCATATAACAAAAAAGCCCGCGGTGGTTGCGGGCTTTTTATGTGTAATGCTTTTGCACTAGCCAGCGACCACCCTATTAAAGGTAATAATCATCATGCTGGTATCGAGTGATTTTGTCGTTTTCATTTACGCAATTTGACGTATAGACGTCTATATGTCAACTAGCACTTCGAGTTGTTTTGTTATTTGATATTCCTGCACCAATTTCTGCTGCTCTAACGCTCCATTGTTTGAACTTAAATAGCGGCAGGTATGTAGGAATTTTACATAATGAAAGAACCCATAAGCTTACTTAGACTTTGATATCACAACACTATCGTTGCAACACTTATTATGTAAACTTTATTGCAAAGCCACTAAGGGTGGCTAAATTGCTTCTAAATTTATTTTAATGCCATGATACTGATTGCAGAAAAAATTTATTAAAATGTACGACTAATTACCTATTGTAAATTAATTCGTATGGTCGATAGTAATCACATGCGAATTAAGATGTAAAAACATATGATTTATCCTTGAGTAGAGAGTGCTAATAAAATTTTTAGAATCGTGGTCTTTGTACAGTGGCTGATATCACTATTCATTGCGTTTTTCACCTCTAGTTGGACTGAACCATTTTTATTGGGTTTACCTATTTTGGCTCTGCCAATCATCCTCAGCTATACCCATGCTTCCAAACTCATTAGTCGATATGCTTTTGCGATAGCCGTGCAACTTTTTGCCGCGCTACATATTCAGCAAGCTTAAGGTATGACAGAGCTGCATTTTGAAATATTCGTGATGTTAGCGTTTTGTCTTGTTTTCGTGATTGGAAAACGATCGCAGTTGCTACGACCACAGTTGCAGTTCACCATTTTATTTTTTACTTTGTGCAAAGCGGTGGTGGCGCCTTATTGATATTCGAAGAGGGCAGAGTGACACTTTACATCTTAGCCATTCACGCTGCATTTTCGGAAACTAAAGGTGTATTGCTTGGTATTATGGCCAAAAGTAGTTTTAACGAAGCTAGCGGGCCGCTGATACTAAATAAAACAGTATCAGACATCATGCATGAAAAAGATTCTTTGAACCTCAAGGTTGAAATACCCAGTGACATTCAAAGTATTGAAGAATTTAAAACCCTAATCGAAGCGTTTAAGTCTTTAATTAAAGAGTCAAATTCTCTTAGTAGTAACGTTTCAGCTGTTGCCCAAAAGGTGAATAACTCTTCCGGCCCACTTGATAAATCGGTGTCAATCAGTGCTCAGCAAGTGCAATTAATATCAACATCTATAGAAGAAATAAGTCATACCATCGCAGAAGTTGCCGCACGTTCCAAAGAGTCAAATGTTTACGCAGAGCGAGCAAGAAGTGACACAGTAGAAACCAAGGCCTCTATTGCAGGTTTAAGTGAAAATGTGTCTCAGTTAAGGCAGACATTGACCTTGGCCTCAAGTGCAATCCAAACACTCAGTGATAAATGCAATAATATTTCAGAAGTGATGCAGTCCATTAAATCTGTTGCTGAACAAACTAATTTATTATTACTAAATGCCGCTATCGAATCCGCTAGAGCCGGAGAACATGGTCGCGGGTTTGCAGTGGTAGCAGACGAAGTTAGAACTTAGCGATAAAATCCAAAGAAAACGCAGAAGAAATAGAAAATATAACATTGAATTTGATAACCAGTGCAAACGCGTCAGTCACACAAATGAATGACTGCGTGACTATGGTTGACGAAGCGGTTAGCTCATCGGGTATAGCTATGCAAAAAATGGATAGCGTGGTGGATAACTTCCAACTGGTATCGGACAACATTACCTCTGTAGCGACTTCTGCCGATATGCAATCTAAAAATGTCAAATCTATCAACGATTCAACACGCTCATTACTGGAGTTATCTGGCGAAGAGCAAAGCAACGTCAATATCGTAAGAACGAGGCGATAAAACTAGCCGAATTGTGTAAAAAGCTTGAACAACAGCTGCAACAATTTTCGTTATAAACTATATCTGTTAAATGAGTTGTCGGTGTTTGGTGTATTGCCTGTTTAGCAGGGTTGTTGTCTCTTTCTGTCAATCAACTTGACGAATTTGATCCTCAACCAAAACTCTCGATGGCTATCACTGATATAGAGTTTGAACAAAATTTCGTCAAGCAATTACAAAAAAAACACGTCTCAATTGAACAATCGATAATACATTTTTCTGATAATAATTGTTTTTGCGAAACGCTAGCGCAGCCTTATATAATTCGCTTATGTAATGATATGCATGCTAACGGCTTCAACAATATCCGTATTAATATAAAGGCACTACCAGAATTTTCTCAATTTGCTCCGTCGACTCCAGCAGTCACCATAGTGAGCGCCCTAAAAGAACTGATCTACCTAGGGCCCTATTCGGAAGGTTATGGGTGTTTACAAGGCACGGGGTTAGTCGACGCGCTACTACCCAAAATAGATAGCATCATAGCCAAAAACACAATACTTATAACGGATGCAAAAGGATGTTATTGCGAAACGTAGTTAGTCTCGATCTAAAATAACCGGACCCGGACCCGACACTTGTAATTCATCATCTGGATTATAGATGGGACAACTTTGCATAGATAAGCAACCACATCCGATACAACCATCGAGTGAGTCTCGAAGCTTGGTCAACCCACGAATTTGCTGATCCAATTGCTGCTGCCAGCGCTGTGACAATTGCGCCCAGTCCTTTTTATCTGGGGTCCGACCGTTTGGCATACCTAAGAAGGTCTGATGGATACTACTCAAACTGATCCCTAACTTTTGCGCAGCTTTTATAACAGAAATTCTGCGTAATACATCACGTTTATAGCGTCTCTGATTACCTTGATTACGCCAGCTTCTAATTAATCCTTTTTGCTCATAAAAGTGCAACGTTGAAATCTTCACCCCAGTACGCTTGGCAACATAACCTACTGACAAATTAGCGTCTTCCATAATCTCAGTTTCTTACTAAAAAAGTATTTAAATATAGAAGTAAAAACGCTTTACCTCAAGCTAACTTGAGGTTTTATCATGTATATCTCGTTAACAAAATGCACTGATTAACCAAAGGAAGTAATAATGAAGACCTCATATACAGCACAAATAAGCATCGCTAAACGATATGTTAAAGACATCACCGGAAAAATCCTAGATACCTACAACGGCGCCATGAGTTTTAACGGCACGATGTATTTCAAGTAATAATCTATTGTGTTTATGAACGCTGCAAGCTAAGGAATAGCCAACCAAACAAGTGACAAGGAAGATATAAAGCCAATGCCCCAAAATGTGCTGCGCAACACATGTTTATCAAAGTAGTATGCTAATAAGTAAGCTACCCTTGACGCGACAAACGCAATAGCAATATATTCTGCTAATTGCCCTGCATTATTAGTCACTAGCACTGCTAGCGCTCCTGGAGTAAACATGATTAATGCTTCAAAACAATTTTCATGCGCCGCCTTAGCTCTAGCGCCAAAACCTGATAATGAATTTTGTTGCTCACGGGGATTTCGATTATCATAGCCGCCACCAGCCTCACTCATAGCCAAGGCCAAGGGCGCTTTGGCGAGTATCGGCATTAAGGTTGCGATAAATAAACAGATTATAATGATGGTCATAATGATTCCTTTAAATTGATTAACTAAAATTCAAAGCAAGAGATTAAAACAGAAGTAGATTGAAGAAAAATAATTTATTAACACACTTAGAAATAGAAGCTCCTTCAGCTGAATTAATTATCCAACCAGATTGGGCAACTGCACATGGCATAACACTCGTAGTCAAACGTGACGATTTACTGCACCCAATTATTTCAGGCAATAAATGGCGTAAACTTAAATATGCTCTATTAGAAGCCCATGACAATAACGTTAAACATATTGTGAGCTTTGGTGGCGGTTATTCTAACCATCTGCACGCCTTAGGTTATTGTTGTCATCAATTAGGCATCCAGCTAAGCGCCATAGTAAGAGGGGATTATTCACAAAATCTTAGCCCAATGTTACAGGACTTAATGAGTTGGGGGGCTGATATTCAGTATGTCAACAGAATAACTTACCAGCAACGTGCAGAGCCCCAATACTTGCAAACACTTGTCAACAAACATCCTAATGCTGTGTTGATACCTGAAGGCGGATCTCAGAAACAAGCGCTACAAGGGGTCGCTGAAATCATCCAAGAACTCACTCAACAATATGATTACATATTGGTACCCGTTGCTAGCGGTGGCACATTAGCAGGAGTAGTCGATGGTTTAACGCAACTGGATAATACTGCAACCTGCCAGATTTTAGGCATAGCAATGTTAAAAGGGCAGGGTTATTTAGAGCAATTAGTAGAGAATTTATTAACGTATAAAAATCAACACATTGATTGGAAAATCAACCATAATTATCACTTTGGCGGATATGCAAAGTCCAATAACGAACTCAACCAATTTTGCACAGAGTTTAAACAACAAACTCACATCGCCATTGAGCCTGTATACAGTGGCAAATTGTTTTATGCGCTTCACCAGTTAACCACAAACGGATATTTTCCTGCTGGAAGCAGGGTATTAGTATTGCACACTGGTGGATTGCAAGGTGCCCGCTAATTTTCTATTGCAATCGCCTCATGATATACACTAAATTGCGATTTCTTTTTTTAACCAAAAAACAGGGGCTCTTCTTGTTAGTAAAGGTCACACAACCCTTATTCAGCCTTAGGATATTAATTCTATTGGCATCCTTGGTAGGCTGTTCCTCGACTCCCATCAAAAAAAATCAATACTCACCAGAGGCATCTACCTTTGCTCTTAACACAGGGAGATACGGTCATGCTGTTGTTAATAACGGCTCCCATATATTTGTTATAGGAGGATCGGGTTCACGGGGATTACTTTCAAATATTGAAATTATCTCCCTTCAAACAGGGGCTATCGAAGAAATAAACGATACACTAATACCTCGTCACTATCACACCGCAGTGTGGGATGGAAAAGACTCAATTTATATCATGGGCGGAATGAGTACCGTCACTAATAAAAATACACGAATGTTTAACCGTGAATCGAGGATTGAAGTATTTGACATACCTACCCATCAAACAAAAATCATTGACAAAATGCCTGTTCCAAGAGGCTTCGGCAGTGCCCAATATTATAACGGTCAGATATTTTTTATGGGTGGTAGCTTCAAAAAATCGGTGACATCGACTCTCAGTGTTTACAATATAAAGCAAGATAAATGGAAATTGACAACTAATATACCCCAAGCCAAAGAGACCAAGACAATTCAGAATGGGCAGTATTTGTATACTGTTGGTGGCTATGACGGCAAATTCTCCGTTACAGCATTAAAGGGATACGATACTACCACTGGGAAATGGCAATCTTTTGCTGCTTTGCCGCAACAGATAAGTGCCAATTCAGTTGTTGTTTTTGACGATAAAAATTTTAGTTTTGGAGATTACACAAAGTTAAAAAATTCCTTGACCTACAATTTTAAAACGGAAGCTTGGCAACAGGCAAAAATTCGCTATCTATCAAGTCGTCATATCGCAGCCTCGGTGCTTAACAAAAAAATGTATGTCATTGAAGGAAACATTGACGGTAGTGGTTCCCATCTAAACACTACCCAAGTGTTGGGTCTTTAAAGGGCATGGACTGGATTAACTGGCTACGAGGCTTCGCAGGTGCATCACCACAAGAATGGGTGGCAACGGTATCTGGCTTTATCTGCGTTTACTTAATCATAAAACGTAGCATCTGGTGTTTTGCTTTTGGCTTTGTGCAGGTCAGTATTTACGCTTGGATTTTTTATGACGTGAAACTGTATTCAGATATGGCGTTACACATATTTTATATTGGCTTTCAAGTTTATGGGTGGATGCTGTGGAAAAACGCTCAAGACTCAACCGGCCACGTGATAGTAAACCAAGGGACAACTAAGGAATATGTTTTATGGATTATCGCTATTATTGTGAGCACTAGTTTGCTCGGTACGATAATGAATCAATACACCGATGCTAGCTTCCCCTACCCTGATGCCTTTACTACTTGTGCTAGCTTGGCAGCACAATGGTTACTGTCACATAAAAAATTATTGAACTGGATGGTATGGATTGTCGTAGACGTTGTAGCGATTGCAATATATTGGCAAAAAGGTTTATTCCCAACTTCAGCTTTGTACGCTTGTTTTTTGGTAATGGCTATTATCGGTCAATGGCAATGGTATAAACACTCAATCTCTAACACAAATAAAGGACAACGCATTTCGTGATTAAAAAAATTGTCTTTTTAGGTGGCCCTTCTACTGGTAAAACTACCTTGTGTGAAGCATTGGCCAATAAGTTAAATAGCCTAACAGTGCCTGAATATGGTCGCGACTATTGGTTACAACATCAAATAGACCGACGACTGTCGCCAGAGCAGCTGTTGCATATTGCGCAAACCCAAAACCTTTGGGAAGACCAATCAGCATCTAGGGCTAACAAATTTCTATTCTGTGATACCAGCGCTTTTACCACTTGGCATTTTGCTATGCATTACCACCAGACAGCATTGCCCGAACTAGAGCGGCTAGCAACACAGTGCTGGCAACGCTACGATTTGGTAGTGCTATGTGATGATGATATCCCATACGACGATACATGGGAGCGTTCGGGCGATGCTAATCGTCATGAGTTTCAAGCGTTTAACCTTAAATACCTTAAAGATCATGGTATTAAATATATCCTAGCATCAGGTGACATCAAACAAAGAAAACAAACAGTTCTTAAATCACTTGGGCTGGTGTCAGTTGAGATGTGCACCAATTGATTTCAAAATCTAACTCGAGAATAAGCAAACTCAGCTGCGTTTTTGAATATTCAACTTGCACCACAATATATTACTGCTAGCATTCAACTTTTATATGTAATTTAGATTATTAGGAACTCACTATGTCTCGCGTTCTAATTATTGGCGCTGGCGGCGTTGCTGCTGTGACCATAAAAAAATGTGCTCGTTTGCCTGAATTGTTTGATGAAATATACCTAGCAAGTCGTACAATTTCAAAATGTGAAGCACTACAAAAAGAAGTCGGTGTAGACCGCGTCAAAGGCGTATTTGCGGTTGATGCTGATCATGCCAGTGAAGTGGTTGCGGTCATCAACCAAGTTAAACCTGATTTGGTGGTTAACTTAGCTCTGCCTTACCAAGACCTAGCCATCATGGATGCCTGTTTAGAAACGGGTGTAAATTATATGGACACGGCTAATTATGAACCCAAAGATGTCGCCAAATTCGAATATTCGTGGCAATGGGCGTACCAAGAAAAATTTCAAAAAGCGGGCTTGATGGCGTTATTGGGAAGCGGTTTTGATCCTGGCGTAACCAATGTTTACACGGCTTATGCAGCTAAACATTACTTTGATGAAATTCATTATCTAGATATAGTTGACTGTAACGGCGGCGATCATGGTCAAGCCTTTGCTACCAACTTCAACCCTGAAATTAATATTCGAGAAATCACCCAGCGTGGACGTTTCTATGAAAACGGTGAATGGAAAGAAACTGATCCGTTGAGCGTAAGGGAAGATTTGGACTATCAAAATATTGGGGTGCGTGCCTCTTATCTGATGTTCCACGAAGAATTAGAATCACTGGTTAAACATTTTCCTACCCTTAAACGAGCTCGTTTTTGGATGACCTTTGGTGACGCTTATCTAACCCATCTTAAGGTACTTGAAGGTATCGGTATGACAAGTATCGCGCCTATCGACTTCCAAGGTCAGCAAATTATACCTCTAGAGTTTTTAAAAGCGGTGTTACCAGATCCTGGTTCATTGGCTGACGGTTACACCGGTCAAACCTGTATCGGTACTTATATAACCGGCATAAAAGATGGCCAAGAAAAAACCATCTTTATCTATAATAATTGTGAACACGCTAAGTGTCACGAAGAAGTAGGTGCCCAGGCAGTGTCGTATACGACGGGTGTGCCAGCCATGATAGGCGCGGCACTGATGTTAAACGGCACCTGGAAAAAACCTGGCGTATGGAATATGGAACAATTCGATCCAGACCCCTTTATGGAGATGCTCAATACTCACGGTTTACCTTGGCATGTCATCGAATGTGACAACAGCCCGTTTAGTAAATAACCACTGGTGCGCTCGTAGCTGAAACATTTAAAAGGCTTTGAAGCCCTCTTCAAAGTCTTTATTCTTCTGTTTACTAGCCACCAGCACAGATGTTCTAACCACTTCAATACAAGTTAACTTAAATACACGACTTATGACTCATCCAATATTAAACCCGAATATACCTTCACCCTGTTATGTGTGTGAAGAATCGAAGTTAGAAGCTAACTTAAAACTCATGCAAAAAGTCCAGCAAGCAAGTGGTGTAGAGATCATATTGGCACTGAAAGGCTTTTCAATGTGGTCGACTTTTGGATTAGTTAAGCAGTATTTGCAAGGTTCAACCGCCAGTGCAGTGTGGGAAGCAAGACTCGGAAAAGATGAAATAGGCAAACAAGTTCATGCCTATTCACCCGCTTTTAAACCTGCCGATATCGACAAGTTAGTTAACTTGGCCGACCATATTTCGTTTAATAGTTTAGGCCAATGGCAAAGATACAAACAACAAATTGTCAGTGCTGGTGTGTCTGCTGGCTTGCGGGTCAATCCAGAACATCAAGAAGCTGAAACGGAACTTTACGACCCAAGCGCACCAGGTTCCCGTTTGGGCATTAAGGCAAAAGATTTACAGCGCGCTGATTTAACCGATATCGATGGCTTTCATATCCATAACTTATGTGAATCTGACTCTTTTGCCACAGAGCGAACGATCCAAGCAGTAGAACATAAATTTGGCCAGTGGCTTCCCCAACTCAAGTGGATTAACTTTGGCGGCGGCCATCTTATGACTCGTGAAGGTTATGATGTAGCCCACTTAATCGCCACATTAAAAGCATTCAAAGCACGCCACCCTCACCTTACCGTTATCCTTGAGCCCGGTTCAGCAGTGGCTTGGCAAACGGGCACCTTGGTTGCTGAAGTGGTGGATATAGTAGAAAACCAAGACAAAATAGCCATCTTAGATATCTCAGCCACGGCCCATATGCCTGATGTATTAGAAATGCCCTATCGTCCTGATGTGCGCGGAGCAGGTAAAGCAGGCGAGAAAGCCTATACTTATAGATTCGGTGGTAATTCATGTTTAGCTGGTGATGCTATTGATTTATATAGCTTTGATCACGAATTACAAATAGGTGAGCGGATAATATTTGAAGATATGATGCACTACACTATGGTCAAAACCACCTTCTTTAATGGCGTTGAACATCCCTCCATCGGTATTATTCGCAAAGACGGTAGCTTTGAAGTAGTGCGTAAGTTTGAGTACGAAGACTTTAAAAACAAACTCTCGTGAATATCATGTACACCATGCTTTTTGTAAAATACACTTGACAAAAAGTAGCTTGAAGTTACACTTGCTCTAAAAGTAAAGCTTATTTTACTTTTAGACTTGAGAGTTTGACTTATGAATAATAGTAAACCTAATGAAAAAATCTGTTCACAACATAAAAACACTTACATTTTACAATTAGCGTTATGGACATTGGCTTGGTTAGCGAGTACCGCATTATTGAGATTTGGCGCAGAATACATTTGGGATTATCAACCAGCCTATTCGATTATTGCCTTGATGACTCATCTCGCGCTGGGTGCGGCCGTGATCATGGTGAACGTCAAACATTTATCGAACCTTGACGAATTGCAACGCAAGATCACTATGGATGCTATGGGCATAACCTTAGGTGTCGGCTTAATAGCAGGCATTGCATACGAACAACTGGAAGACATAAAACTGATAAGCTTCGAACCAGAAATCAGTCACCTAATAATGCTCATGGCTATCACGTATATCATTGCTATTTTAATCGGCAATAGGAAATACACATGAAAAACCGCTTAAAAGTACTCAGGGCTGAACGAGATTGGACCCAAGCCGATTTAGCCAATGCTTTGGCCGTATCACGACAAACCGCCAACGCCATCGAAAAAGGTAAGTTTGATCCCAGCTTACCCTTAGCATTTAAAATCGCTAGGTTATTTAATTTAACCGTTGAAGAGATATTTTTTGATGAGCAGATGACTTAACGCCACACTTTATTTAAGAAAAGTAGGTCACAAAAACAGATTAAAAACAGCGCATTATCAAGCCATACAAATGTTATTTCTATTATGGTTTACATAGGGGCAACGAGTCGTTTAAGCTGACTATTTGAGCTTAGTTAAATTTGATTTAAGCACGCAAATATCCAAAGAGATAAATCATAGTGCTCAACATAATGACCAATACAGTGCCCAATGCTGATATCACTTCTATTATTCCTATAGTCGTTACTCTAGGGTTGTCACTCGGTACCCGCAACGTTGTGATTGGTTTGTTTGCAGGTGTAGTGAGTGCCGTTATCATGCTGGTAGGATTTAATCCTTTAGAAGTGATGACTACCTTAGTCAAAGAGCATTTAGTGACCACTCTCAGCGATAGCTACAACGCAGGGGTAATAGTGCTGCTGGTATTTATTGGAGGGTTTGTGACCCTGATGGAAAAATCAGGTGGCGGCCCAGCTTTTGCACTGTCTATAGTGCGCAAGATTAGTAGCACAGGCCGCGCACAACTATCGGCTTGGTTCGGAGGGATTTTCATTTTCTACTCTGACTTAGGCACACCCCTGATTGTTGGCCCAGTGTTTCGACCATTATTCGATAAACTCAAAATTTCTCGACAAAAACTGGCATTTATCGTGGACTCAACCTCTTCTCCTGTCGCTATTTTAGTGCCTTTTATCGGATGGGGCATTTACATCATCAGCCTGATACAAAAAGAATTTGATGGTGCAGGACAAGATATATCAGCCCTGGATAGTTTTATTCAGGCCATACCCTTCCAATTCTATGCGATTTTGGCCATCTTCATTGTACCGGTACTTATCTATGCTGACCTAGATTTTGGCCCCATGGCCGAGGCAGAGAAGACAGCCAAACGTGCGACAGAACACACCGTTAGTGAACAAAACAAGGACGATATACAGGTATTCAGTCACAGCAAAGCTCGGGCTTCATTTGTGTTTATTCCTTTGTTGATTATGGCCACAGTGCTTTGCGCAATCTTACTTCCCTTAGGTTTTCCTTTTGAAAAAGTGGCTGGATCGACCTTTCGCGCCGCATTATCCAGTGCCTACTTTTTTGCCGCCCTGGGCTTAATGTTAATGATGGCTTTTTATGGCGTCAGAACGTTAACTGAAGGCATTGTTCTGTATTTGCAAGGTATGGGTAATATGATGCAAGTCGCCATAGTGCTGATTTTAGCATGGACATTCAGTGGGTTAAGTAAGGAACTGGGCACGGCCAATTATATTGCCGAGCAGGCTCAACAAGGTTTTCCCTATTGGTTATTGCCGGCGGTGGCTTTTGTGTTATCTGGTATTATTTCTTTTAGTACTGGCTCATCATGGGGCACCTTCGCTATTATGTTCCCTTTGATGATCCCTACTGCGTTTGCCATAGAGGCTTCCGTAGCAGTAAGCATTGGTGCGGTTTTATCTGGGGGCTTGTTTGGTGACCACTGTTCACCTATTTCTGAAACCACCATACTCTCCTCCACTGGCTCAGGATGTAATCAGTTTGAACATTTTAGAACCCAGTTGCCTTATGCTCTCACCAATGGCGTCATTGCCTTATGTTGTTTTATCTTTGCGGGGTTTAATCCACAGACTTACTGGGTATTTATTGCCCTTGCAGCACAAATTTCAGTCCTTTACCTGATCGTAAACATGCAAACATTTAGGCTGCAACAGACCAAATAAAAACTTGTAACGTAAAAGCAAGTTTAATCCAATCCTGCTTGGCAATAAACGGTCTCCACTAAGACTGTTGTATAGCAATCCTGCCTGCTCTGACAGCCTGTTTAACCAATTTAACCTCTGGTGCCAGTTTAAACAGATCTCCGTTCAGTCCAGTGAGACTTCTTGGCACATGACTTAAACGGGCCATTTCGGCGTTGGCTTGCAGATGTTCGATTTCTCCGTGAGTGGGCACAGCAATTTGTGGACGCACCCATTCGTACATCTGTTTTAGCTCTTCTTGACAAGGATGCCCCGAGGCATGAATGGGTAATTCTGACTCGTCGGCTAGCAAGGTATGAATTTTTCGGGCTTTAAACGCTTTAAGTAAGTTCTCTATCGACTTTTCATTGCCGGGTATTATAATAGAACTGAACATCACTAAGTCTCCCTCCTCTAAAGAAACATTTCGATAAGTGTCTTTAGCCAATTGATTCAAAGCAGCCCTTGGCTCTCCTTGGCTACCTGTTGCTACCGCCAACACCTCTTGTGGTAATAAATATCCGGTATTAAAAGCATCAAGCACCGGCAAATCATCTGGCCAGTGCCCGGTAGCTTTTGCAGCCCCCACTGTGTTTTGTAATGATCGGCCAAAAAGTGAAAAGTAGCGCCCGGTTTCTTTGGCTATTTTTGCCAAGGTAATCAAACGTGCAATATTACTGCTAAAACACCCTACCACAACTCGTCCCTTAGCGTTTACGACGGCTTGTTTCAAGCCCTTATAACATTGTTGCTCAGACACCGAATGACCTTCGCGAGTGGCGTTAGTAGAGTCACAGACCATGGCTAAAATATTTTGCTTTCCCAATAACTTGAAAGGGTGGGCGTTAAAAGGCTTATCAGTCACTGGTGCAGGGTCTATTTTCCAATCGGCCGTGTGAAAAACACTGCCTGCAGAGGTTCGAATAACAAAGGCATGTGGCTCAGGTAATGAATGTGTTATTGATATCCATTCAACGTTAAATTCGCCAATATCGACTCGCTCACCACTGTCAATTTCGATGATCGGGATATTGTTACCCTTAGCGTCACGAGCAAGTTTTCTACGTAATATTTCAGCCGTATATTTAGTGGTGTACACCGGACATTTAAAGCGTCGCCATAGATAAGGCAACGCACCTAAATGATCTTCATGAGCATGAGTAATCACAATGCCCGCTAACTGTTCTTTACGCTGACTAATAAACCAAGGGTCGGCAGCCACAATGTCATGTTTATGTAGTCCTGAAGTTTTAGATTCTGCTTCTGAACAAAGTGGACTATTAAACGTTATGCCACAGTCCATCATCAACCACTGCCCGGCATGACCATACAGGTTCATGTTCATGCCTATTTCGCCGGTTCCACCTAATGGAAGAAACCAAAGGTCTTTATCGCTGGGTGTAAGTGATTGAATAGTTAATTCCTACTATAAATTGCTAGATGAAAAAATCGAGTACGGCTACTTGCACCACAAAAGTTATTCAATCACTCAGTAACAAATCTGGCTAAATCTTCACCCAAACTAGTCACCGGTTTTTCAATAATGCGACCTAATTCATTTTCGCCTTGCAGTAAAATAATGGTCGGTGTGTACCTTAAGTCATATTTTCTGTGTAAATCATTGGGTTCTTGTTTGTTGTAATTAACGCCGTGTAACGACAAGCTTTGCAACTCGACACCAGACAAATCCAATAATTTCAGTAACCTTGGCACCTCACGCTCACTGTCGTGACACCATGTGCCTAATAATACGACCAGAGACTTGCCCGATAAAGACTGTACCGCTGCGACTTCAGCTGAGCTAGGTTGGTATTGTTCATAAACCGCACGAAATTCAGGATATTCTTCAATCAGCTGACTCCCTGAGATCACGCCAGTAAAGGGCTCAGATTTCGCTAACGGTTGCTCTGTTGAGCTACAGCTTATTGATGCAATCATCAATAGAGCTAAAAAAAGTGTTTTCATATTAGTATCTTTTTAGTCGATTCAAATCTTAGATTACCTAAATTCCGGATAAAAAAGAATATATATGTACATTCAATGCTTGTGAAGCTTATCAATATTTCGCATCTCACCGGGCTTAGAAAAATAGTCTTCGTTGCTTGATTTTAGATGATTCGGAATTTCAATTGGCACATGGATACCAATGCTCATTTTCACATTGAGGATATCGGTCAATATATCCCTGCCTTCAGCTGAAGAATAGAACCAGTAGGGTGGTAATGCAGTATCGCTAATACGCTTTTGCCAATGGTCTTTATAACCCAGATAATGCTCTTCATCAGGATCAGCATCGCCCATATGCATAATAGTGACAGATGCACCTTGGTCTTTTAGGGTCACTCTAAACACTAAATTTTCAATGTTTGCTCGCCCGGGCCAACCAGCGTGAGGTATACGTACCGCATCAATGACTAAGCCTGCTACCTCTAAGGTTTTTGGTGCTTGATTAAATGCCAGTTCAACGCTGGTCACTTGAGGGAGTATTTGCTTAGCTTCAGCCAAAGCGATTAATTCTGTGACCGCTTGCTGTGGCGCAATTAGCTGGGTGTCAGGGTATTTCAATAAATACTTCAACACATCGTCTGCAGCAAAATGATCACCGTGGGCATGGCTGATAACAATAGCCGTTAAATTATCGAACGGTGGTGTACCGGTAAATATGGCCTGTTGAGTATCTTCTGGTACCAACTGATAAATACCAAAGGCTTTATGAAAAAAGGGGTCAAACAAGACTTTTTTATCACCATTTGTTATCAATACCGCTTCATTTGCTACATAAGTGACATAAGCTTGATGAGCCATAAGTTTAGAGTGGCCAAATATTATTAACCACGCCAAGAAAATCATGTGTCTCATTAAATGTTCCTTATTTAGGTTTTTGGCTGTTATTTAAGATAGGCGGCTTAGTTTACTATCCAACATTATTAGACATAGCCTCAAGCAAGTTACCTTGTCTGATAAGCAGTTATATCAAAATAACAAAATCAATGAGTTGTTGTAACCTTAAACTCCCTACTAAACATTTCAATCTTGGTATCATAAATTTAAGTTGAGCCTAATTGTGTTGTTCGACAGCAGCTTAAAACAAACACGTCAACCAAATTCAGAGATGTCACTACAACTAAAAATCATTCATAACAAGACCGCTTTTTGCTAAGTTTATTTCTATAAACATGGTTATGTATATCTGCAATTTCCAGACTAATATTTTAGACAGTGCAATACAGCAGTGGCTTCAATTTACAAACTAAAAGGGTTGTTTTTTTTGGCCCACAGAAAAGTAATAGACTTGGTAACATTTTATGACGGTAAATTACATAAAAGCACAGTCAGTCTGGGCCTGCAAGTGTAAGAATGGTGTAAAAGACAACGGCCAAAAATAGATTATCTGTTAAAGGCTCTGAGCAGGCGTTTACACTTAATTTACAGTAATGAACAATAGTCACTTTTATATGTCATTTTTTGATAAAACGGTACATTTTATTTGCGCTATCTGCCCACTTAGTATGTATTATTGAAGCAAGCATAAACACATGGCGTTTAATCTTGTTCTGAATTTTTAGTAACAACTCCTGCAATTCTGTTTATATACTCTATACCACCCCGCTCGGCTTGACCCGTTAAGGACTTTATCATGCGTTCACCTATTTCTTACCTATCAATTATATTGCTAATAGCTTTGGCTAGCAGCTGCTCTAAGACTGAAAAACAGTCTCAACAAATGCCGGCTCCTGAAGTGGATGTTAGCCAGCCTATTCAGGCTGTGATCACTCAGTGGGATGAATACACAGGCAGATTTGCAGCGGTCAACCAAGTACAAATCAGATCGCGAGTGAGTGGATATTTACAGCAAACAAAATTTCAAGACGGCCAAGCAGTCAAAAAGGGCGATGTGTTATTTGTAATAGACCAACGTCCATTCACAATCGCCCTTAAAAGCGCGGGATCTAGATTTGAATTAGCTAAAAAAGAGCTGGAACGTGGTAAAGATTTACGTAGCAAAAATTCACTGTCACAAGAAGAAGTCGATCGCAGGACCAATGAATACGATCTCGCATGGGCAGCCCTTGAAGGTGCCAAACTTGAAATGGAATTCACTGAGGTCAAATCACCTATAAATGGGGTTGTTTCAAGGGACTATGTGAATGTGGGCAACCTTGTTACCGGCGGTGCATCCGCAGCCACATTGCTTACTACAGTTGTATCAGTTGATCCCATTCACTTTTATTTTGATGCGGGAGAAAGGGATCTTTTAAAATATATACGTCTAAGTCAGTCTGACAAACGTGAAAGCTCTCGGACTAAATCCAATCCAGTACAAATACGTTTGCAGGATGAGCAAGAGTTTAGCCATTTAGGCGTCATGGATTTTGTTGATAATCAAGTGGATCAAGGCACTGGCACAATTCAAGGTAGAGCTATCTTAGATAATCCAGGTGGGTTTATTTTACCCGGTATATTTGGTCGTATGCGTTTATTATCCCAAGAAAATGTGTCTGTTATGTTAGTACCCGATATTATTATTGGCACAGATCAATCACGTAAATTTATCTACGTGGTAACGAGTGAAAATAAGATAGATCGTAAATTTGTTTCCATAGGTGAATTACATACTCAAGATTTGCGTATTATAACTGAAGGATTACATCCCGATGACAGGATATTAGTTAAGGGTCTGATGCGCGCTCGACCGGGGACTGCTGTCTCGCCGAAACCAGTCGATATTGCTAGCCAATACAGCTACTAACTGGGAGTAGACCAATGAATTTTTCTCAGTTTTTTATCTCCAGACCCAAATTTGCCTCTGTCTTAGCCATAATAGTGTTGATTATTGGTAGTCTAGCGTACCAAACATTGCCAATCGAGCAATACCCACAAGTTGCCCCGCCGACGATTCAAGTAACGGCGTCTTATCCCGGAGCCAATGCCGAAATAGCCGCGCAAACCGTTGCCACACCTCTAGAACAGCAGATAAATGGCGTTGAGAACATGCTGTATATTTCTTCTCAATCTACCGCTGACGGTAATGTCAGTATCACTGTTACCTTTAAGCTAGGCACTGATTTAGACACCGCTCAAGTACAAGTGCAAAACCGCGTAGCCATTGCTGAACCGAGGCTACCAGAGCCGGTTCGACGTATCGGTGTCACAACTATTAAAAATTCACCTGACTTGATGTTGGTAGTGAATATGTTTTCACCCAATGGTACCTACGACCAAACCTATATCGCTAACTATGTCACCTTACAAATCCGTGACCAATTGGCGCGTATTCAAGGTGTGGGCAATATCTTAGTATTTGGGGCCAGCCAATATTCAATGCGTGTCTGGCTTGACCCAGACCGCGTCGCCTCAATTGGTATGACAGCAGCAGAAGTGATTAGCGCCTTACAAGGCCAAAATATTCAAGTGGCCAGTGGTACGCTAAACAAGTCACCGATTTCCCAAGGTCAGACTGCATTTGAATTGAGTGTACAAACCCAAGGTCGGCTAATTGAGCCTGAACAATTTAACAACGTGATTATCAAAAATACCAACGGTAGAATTGTGCGCTTTAAAGACGTTGGCAGAGTCGAATTAGGCGCAGAAAGTTATGCTACTAGAGGCTACTTGGGTGATAAAAAAGCCGTGGCGATGCCTATTTTCCAACGTCCCGGTACCAATGCTTTAGAAACTGCAGCGACTATTAGTAGCATCATGGAGGATTTATCAGCCAATTTCCCACCTGATTTGGCCTTCGATATTGCCTACAACCCCACAGAATTTATAAGCCAGTCTATCGATGCGGTTGAAATCACTATCTACGAAGCCATAGGGTTGGTGGTATTAGTGATACTGGTATTTTTACAGAACTGGCGAGCGGCCATTATCCCTATTATCGCCATTCCTGTTTCTCTAATCGGAACGTTTGCAGTGATGAGTTCACTAGGCTTTTCACTGAACAACCTCACACTATTTGGTTTAGTGCTCGCCATAGGCATAGTGGTAGACGATGCCATAGTGGTGGTAGAAAACATGGAGCGTTTGTTAGCCCAAGGTCAAAAGCCCATGCAAGCCGCGCGAGAAACGATGCGCGAAGTAGGTGGCGCAGTGATGGCTATTGGCTTAGTGTTAGTTGCCGTATTTTTGCCAACGGCTTTTGTTGGTGGCATTTCAGGTCAGTTCTATAGCCAATTTGGCATCACCATCGCAGTGGCTACCCTGATTTCCGTGGCGGTATCGTTAATCCTAAGCCCTGCCCTCTCAGCGGTGTTGCTCAAGCCCCATAAGCCTACAAAAGAAAAATCCGGTTTGTTAACGCGTTTCGGCAATGCTTTTAACCGTATGATGAATAGAACAGCAGAGTTATACGGAAAGTTAACGTCCAAGCTTATACGCTTAGGGGCGCTAATGTCTTTGGCCTATATTGGACTTATGGTATTAGCGGGTTATGTATTTACCTCTGTACCCCAAGGATTTATCCCCGCGCAAGATCAAGGCTACTTAATTGTGAGTATTCAATTGCCTGCAGGAGCTTCTTTGTCACGCACCGATGACGTAGTAAAAGACGCGGTAAGCAGGTTATTAGAAATTGATGGTATTCGAACCTCTGTGGGTTTTGCTGGTTTTTCTGGTGCGACTTTTACCAATGCTTCTAATTCTGCTGCCATATTCACCATGATGGACTACTTCGATGAACGCTCAGCCAAGGGTCTAACCTTTGAACAGATTTTAGCTGATGTACGCAGCCAAATGGCACAAATCAAAGAAGCCTTTGTTGTGGTTATTCCGCCCCCCGCAGTGCGCGGCATTGGTAATGGTGGCGGCTTTAAAATGATGATTGAAGACAGAGCTGGCCGTGGCCTTCCCGTTTTAGAAAAAGCTATGTGGCAATTGGCAGGTGCGGCGAATCAAGCACCTGCGACTGAGTCTGTTTTTAGTTTGTTTGAAACCAATACGCCGCAACTCTATGTGGATATAGACAGAGAGCGAGTGGAACGTTTAGGGGTCCCAGTCTCGCAGGTATTTAGCGCCTTAGAGATATATTTAGGTAGCGCTTTTGTAAATGATTTCAGTTACTTAGGCAGAACCTTTAGAGTTACAGCACAAGCCGATGCGCCCTTTAGAATGACGCCCGATGATATTGGCCGCATACGGGTTAAAAATGTCTCCGGGGATATGGTACCACTGAGTTCAGTGGTGACCTTTAAGTACCAATCTGGCCCGTCGCGCGTACCTAGATACAATCTCTATCCAGCAGCAGACTTATTAGGTAGCACCGCTCCTGGATATAGCTCAGGTGAAGCCATAGCGAGTATGGAAAAACTCGCAGCAGAAATATTACCTGAAGGCATTAGCTTTGAATGGACAGATTTAGCCTACCAACAACAAACAGCTGGGAATACAGCAATCATGGCTTTTATCATGGCAGTCATTTTTGTGTATTTGTTATTGGTAGCGCTATACGAAAGCTGGACCTTACCTTTATCGGTGATTCTGATTGTACCTATGTGCTTGCTCAGCGCGATTACGGGGGTATGGGTGATGGGTATGGATAATAATATTCTGACTCAAGTAGGTCTGATCGTTTTGGTGGGCCTTGCCAGTAAAAATGCGATTTTGATTGTTGAGTTTGCTCGGCATTTAGAACAACAAGGCGCACCTTTACATGAAGCTGCGGTTGAAGCGGCAAAACTCAGGCTAAGACCCATTTTAATGACCTCTTTCGCCTTTATCCTTGGCGTCATCCCATTAGCGATTGCGACGGGCGCAGGAGCAGAAATGCGTCAGGCATTAGGCGTCACTGTATTTAGCGGCATGTTGGGTGTGACTTTCTTTGGCTTAATGTTTACCCCCGTTTTTTACGTGTTATGCCGGAAACTGTCAATGTTGGTCAAGGGACAACAACTTGATGAAAACGGTTGTGTACCGATACAAACCGCCGAATAATGTGATGTAATCAACACAAAAAAAGGGCTGTTTGATACAGCCCTTTTTTTGTTGTTGGGGTATTGATAGGTTATTTTTTGATTAGTTGGATAAAGGAATAACACGCAGTTCAACCCGTCTATTTTCTTGGCGCCCTTGGGCACTATCATTATTTGCTATGGGTTGACTCTCGCCCATGCCAAGGGTCTGTAAACGATTCGCTGCAACATTGGTCGCCTGTAAGTAAGTGGCCACACTATTCGCTCGTTGCATCGACAGTTCTCTATTATAGTTTGTATCGCCTACAGAGTCAGTGTGCCCTTCAATACTGAGCTTGGTTTTATCGTAACGATTCAGTACTTTTGCCACATCTTCCAAGACCGGATAAAACCCCGTTACAATCGCATCACTGCCAGTAGCAAAAGTAATATTACCGGGGATCGATAAACGGATACTGTCTCCTTCTCGGTAAACTTCGACCCCACTATCAGCGAGTTCTTCACGAAACGCTTCTTCTTGTTTGTCCATATAGTTACCAATTGCACTGCCTGCTAATGCTCCTAAAGCTGCCCCCCAAACATAGCGTTTTTTATCGTTGTCGCCGGTACCTTTTCCTACTAATGCTCCTATAACGGCACCAATCCCTGCGCCCTTTTGAGTATTACTAACATTAGACGCACACCCAGATAAAATAAATGTAGATAACGCCACTGCAATCATAGTTTTTTTCATGTCTGTTCCTAATTAACGAACAATCTGAATCCCGATGGGGATGCACGATGTATTCCAAAAAATCAATTCATAGAACAAATTGATTACATTCAAATTTTGCCTAACAGCTCTGTTTTTTAACTAGCGAGGTAAACTTGCACAGGGCTTACTTTATAGAAAACAGGCTTAATACAGCGAAGTAAAATAGGATCTAAATTACTGTTCCCAACTACAGATTACTTCATCAGAACACTGCCACACGCCAAAGAAGATAACTACTACCACAATTATCGCGTGTCGCGCACCTTATATCATACAACGCGTATCACATGTCGACGCCACTTATCGTTTGCTTGAGATGGAGGATGACTTTCCATCAGGAAACCACAAAAATCAAAGCCAATTTTGGGAGCCCAGTCGACCCCCAATAGTGCTCCATTAAGAAGTTGCCCGGAAGAAGTTAACCGAAGTGATTAAAGACTATTTTATTACCATCAATATCACGAAAGTACGCACCATAAAAAACATCAGGAATACGTTGTCCAGGTTCGCCATCGCAGGTTGCGCCCAAGCCTATTGCGCGATGATACATTTCATCACATTTTTCTTTTGAACCCGGAGCGATAGCTAGCATATTGCCGTTGCCGCAGTTTTGTGGTTCCTCATTATAGGGAGTGCAAATGGCTAGTAAGGGTTCAGCCATACTTTTACCAATAAAAATAATACGATCCATTTTTATCAGCGTTTTCGCGCCAATAGGCGCTAATAGTTCGTTATAAAAGGCTTCTGACTTTTCTAAATCTGTAACACCGATAGTGACATAACTGAGCATATTCATTCCTTCTTCATTATGATTAAAGTGGTTTATATTAGGTATTTATTTGACTACATCAGGTTAGTTTAAGCATGTCAATAAACGTCTGCATATGGTGGTAATGATCAATTAGCAGACTTCGCCCCTCATTAACTTAATAACTGATTTAGATGTAAAGTAGGTCTGAATTTTTATTCATTTATGCCAAAAAAAATCAGCAGATGTAAGGCATACTCACATTGTCTGATTGTGAAGCGTGCCTAAATTTTTCTAAGCTGTTTTCAGGTGAATTTGACTACTGAAAAACTCTTTTAAAAAATTAAGTAATAACCTAAGTTTTTTAGCGTTAGCTGTCCCGGGAGGAAAAACCCCGTAAACATTGATGTCGCTAAGTAAGTAATCATCAAGCACGGTTTCTAAGGTACCTGCTTTCACTTTTGGCCAAGCATCGTAAGTAGGAATACGTCCCAGGCCATGCCCCGCTTCAACAAACGCGGTGCGTGCAGCCGCATTATTGGTACTAATACCGCCTTTCGTAGTCACACTAAACGAACGATTGCCCTTGGTTAAAGTGACGACAACCGGGGTTAATTTATAAATCACCCATTGATGATGACTTAAATCAGCAGGACTTTGGGGGCGTCCATATTTAAAAAAGTACTCAGGTGCAGCACAAAGACACGTTTGTAGGGTTGCAAGTTTAGTTGCTTGCAACCCTGAGTCAGGCAAAGGTGCCCCACGAATAGCTAAATCAATACCCTCTTTCATAATATTAACCACTTCATCAGTAAGCATGACATCAAGCTCTATTTTAGGATAAATTTTCTTGAATGCATTAAGGGCTGGTACAACAGTCTGCAAGCCAATATTGACAGGGCAGGTGATTTTAAGTAATCCAATCGCTTCGTTTTTAAAATTTTCAATTTGCTGATTAGCGGCACTCGCTTGTTCAGCAATAACTCGACAGCGTTCATAATAAGCTTGACCGGCTTCTGTAAGGTTAATCGAGCGGGTAGAACGATTCAGAAGCTTAACTTCAAGTTGAGCTTCCAGCTTTTTCAAATGGTAACTGACCACCGCTCTAGATAGTCCGACATGTTTAGCGGCGGCACTTAAGCTACCTTGTTCAATTACTTGAGCAAATACAACCATGCTTTTTAGCTGTTCAAATGAGACATCCATACACACCACCAAAAATTAAAGACAAACCAATTGTATCAATTATTAATACAATATTGTCAATTTTATCTGCATTGTTCAGATTGATTCATGAGCATATAGTGACTTCATAGAAAATTAATACATTCGATAACAAATACGGAGCAACAATGACTAAACATATATTAATGGTACTGACTTCACACGATGAATTGGGCGATACCGGTAAAAAAACAGGTTTTTGGATTGAAGAATTTGCAGCACCCTACTACGCATTTATCGATGCGGGTGTTGCAGTGACACTGGCGACTCCAAAAGGTGGGCAAGCACCTATTGACCCAACTAGCACACTTGAAGACTTCCAAACATCGGCCACTGAACGTTATTATGCCGATACTGAATCACAAGCTAAAATTGCTACAACAGTAAAATTATCTTCGCTTAACGAAAGTGAATTTGACGCGGTGTTCTATCCAGGTGGGCATGGTCCATTATGGGATCTTACTGATAACCCAGACTCAATCACCTTAATTGAAAACTTTCTAGGGGCAGGCAAGGCCGTTGCTACGGTTTGTCATGCCAGTGCTGCCTTACTCAATGTAAAACAAGCCTCTGGTGAGTTTGCGATTAAAGGAAAAGCAGTATCCGGCTTTACTAACGGTGAAGAGGAAGCGGTGCAATTAACAAATGTTGTACCTTTTTTACTTGAAGACGAATTGATTAAACGCGGCGGCGAATACCAGAAAGCTCAAGACTGGCATGCATTTGTAGTACAAGACGGCCTTATCATCACTGGTCAAAACCCAGCAAGTTCAGCATTAGTAGCTGAAAAATTACTGACTCAGCTTTCCGCTTAATTGCTGTAGTTAAGCTACAAGGAAACTGGCTTAACTAATCTGTTTTAGATAATTACAGGACTAAACATGTTAAATTTTGATTTTCAAAACCCAACCCGAATTCATTTTGGCGAAGCAAAAATTAAAGCGCTTTCAAAAGGGATCCCATTAAACGCCAGAGTATTACTAGTTTACGGTGGTGGCTCAATTAAAGACAATGGCGTGTATCAACAAGTGATTGATGCCCTTGGTGAACATACTTGGTTTGAATTTTCAGGCATAGAGCCAAATCCAACTTATAACACTTTGATGAAAGCGCAAGAAATTATTAAAACACAAAATGTTGATTATATACTTGCAGTCGGTGGTGGCTCAGTTGTTGATGGCGCCAAATTTATTGCCGCTGCCGCATTGTTTGAGGGCGACGATCCTTGGGATATTCTCTCTAAAAATAAGCCGATTACAAAAGCATTACCTATTGGCGCAGTATTAACCTTGCCTGCTACAGGATCTGAAAGCAACGGCAACTCAGTGGTAACCAGAGAGGGTAATAAACTACCTTTCTCTAGCCCTCTAGTTCGCCCATTATTTGCTGTATTAGACCCCAGTGTGACGTTGTCATTATCGGATCGTCAAATTGGAAATGGTGTGGTTGATGCGTTTGTGCATACCATTGAGCAGTATCTAACGTATAACGTTAATGGCAAAGTGCAAGACCGCTTTAGTGAGGGGTTATTGCAAACCTTGATCGAAGAAGGGCCTAAGGCATTATCGTCTGACACCAAAGATGACTTAGAAGTTAGAGCTAATATCATGTGGTCGGCCACCATGGCATTAAATGGCCTTATTGGCGCAGGTGTGCCACAAGACTGGACAACCCATATGATAGGCCACGAATTAACCGGCACTTTTGGTATCGACCATGCGCGTACTTTATCCATTGTATTACCTGCGGTAATGAAAGTGCGCCGTGAACAAAAGCGTGAAAAATTACTGCAATATGCAACCCGTGTTTGGCACATCAACGAGGGGGATGACAACGCGCGCATTGACCAAGCAATCCGTCTAACTGAAGGTTTTTTCAAACAGATGCAAGTTCCCGTACGTTTATCTGATGTGGATCTTGGTGTTGATGACATTGATTTACTGATTGATAGATTAAAACAACACGGCATGACAGAGCTTGGCGAACATGGCGATATCACACTAGATATCAGTCGCGAGATATTAACCCAAGCAGTATAAGCACTTCTGGCGTATTAAAACCTTAACACGCCACTACTCTATATTTTTGATTAGCCTTTTCTCCGCGTAAAAACTTGATATTATTAAGTGCAGGTCAATACATTTCAGATATTCCGTATCAAAATTAAATTTTAATAGATTATTTTGACCTCTTTTGACATGACTGATCGTAACTTCAACCACAAGATATTCAAAACACCATTTATTATCTTTGCATGCAGCGCTGCTGCTTAATATTTCATCGAGGAACGAGCATGTTTGCACTGAAAGTTATATGTCTACGAATTTATATGATTATTTTCAAAGGCATGACCGCAATTTTACCGTTTAAATGGCCAAAAATTTTTAATGGCCCAGGATCGTCTCTGGAACTGTGCCGCTATATTGCTGCCGAGGGTCACAAAAAAGTATTACTAGTCACCGATTCCATGCTGGTCAAATTGGGATTGTTAGATGCTATGCAGGCGGAGTTGGAAACGTTAGGCGTAACAGTTGTGATATACGACGGTGTAAAACCAGACCCAACTATCCAACAAATTGAAGCGGGTGTTAGCGTGCTTAAGGACAATCACTGCAAAGCAATTCTGGCGGTGGGTGGTGGTTCATCTATTGACGCGGCGAAAGTCATTGCGGCTCGAGGTAAAAGTGATAAGTCTATTATCAAAATGGCAGGGCTGTTCAAAATTTATTTCAGCGGTACACTACCACTTTACGCCGTTCCAACCACCGCGGGCACTGGCTCTGAAGCCACCATTGCAGCGGTGGTTTCAGACCCCGAACAACAACGAAAATTACCCTTAATGGACTTAAAACTGATGCCTATTGCCGCAGCATTAGATGGTGAATTAATGACTGGCCTGCCTGCTCATATTACGGCTGCGACCGGTATGGACGCGTTAACCCACGCTGTGGAAGCGTACATATCTCGCAATGCTTTGAAGCGTACCGATGTGCAAGCGATTGAAGCCACGCAGTTGATCATGGCCAACCTGGTAACAGCGGTAACCAATGGCAGCAATATAGCGGCTAGGCAGGCGATGGCAAAAGCATCTAACCTCGCAGGCATGGCATTCACGCAAGCAGGGGTCGGCTACGTGCACGCCATTGCACACAACTTTGGCGCGCTTTATCACACGCCACATGGCTTAGCTAACGCGATAGTTATGCCGTATGTGCTGGATTATTCGAAATCTACATGTGCGAATCGACTGGCTGATTTAGCGAAAGCTTGCAACATCGGCCCAGCAGACGGCAATGATGAACAGTTAGCAGACGCTTTCATTCATCGTATTAGGGAAATGCAGCAAGAGTTTGATATTCCAGATAAACTGGCTGCTTTGCAGCAAAAAGATATTTCGCAAATTGCCAGTGCCGCCCTAAAAGAAGCCCGCTTTACTTATGCGGTACCGCGGTACATGAACAAGGCCACTTGCGAAGGCTTAATTAGCCAGATGCTAGTGGCGTAAACAGCTAGAATTTCATAGTCCCTGAAACGAACATTCAATTTTACATAAGAAAATATGGGGCTTTAAAAGTATAATTTGCAGATAATAACTGACGTCAACAACTCATACTTTATCTAGATACCCTCGCTTATTTAGATAAAACAGGGATTATTTATGCTTTTTGACTGCGTAAACTAGCGTCTATACGAGCACTAACACCAGATTTCCAATTACGATTCAATGCAGATGTTGAGGTAAGTTTTGAGGTTAGTGTTGAGATCAGTTTTGAATACTTGTGCAATCTTACCAATGCCTAAAGGCTTCTAGAGTCGGAACCCATTTCTGACCATCCTATTTTGGTAATCAGACTGACTATAAATTCAACAAAATCAAAGCCTGTTGCGTCGCCCAGGGATGTGGTTTATTGTTTCAGTACTCCCATATCAAGAATAGATAAGACTGATGTATAAACAACTTTTAAGCTGGCTAACCCCATGTAAAGCGTTGTATTTAGCTTTACTCACATTACCCATCGGTGCACAAGCCGAGACCTTAATGCTGCAACAACCGGCCATCAGCAAAACCCAGATTGCATTTGTGTATGCCGGTGACATCTATGTTGCCGATCGTCAAGGCAAAAACCCACAACGTTTAACCTCACACCCCGCAGTTGAACAAGCACCGCACTTTTCCCCAGATGGTAAAACCATTGCCTTTACTGCAGGTTATGACGGTAACGACGATGTGTATTTAATTGATTCCACTGGCGGTCAACCACGTCGCCTGACGTGGCACCCAAGCACCGATACTGTAGTTGGCTGGCACCCGCAAGGTCAATCTGTACTGTTCATGTCACCTCGAGAAATGGCAAGTGGCCGCTCTGGACATTTGTATCAAGTAAATACTGATGCTGGGTTTCCTGAAAAAGTGATGCAAGCCTTAGCCTTCGAAGGTGAATTTAACGACAATGGAAAATTGCTTGCCTACCGCCCTTATCGCACTGCGCATATTGGTGCCAGTGGCTGGCGAAATCATCGTGGTGGCAGCACCCCACCCATCTGGATCATCGACCTAGCTAAAAACAGTTACATCGAAGTTCCCCATGAAAATGCCTCTGACACTAACCCTATGTGGATTGGCGATGACTTATATTTTTTATCTGATCGCGACAAGACTAAGAACCTGTATCGTTATGCTAACGGCAACATTAACCAAGTTACCCAGTCCAAAGATTGGGATATCGCCAGCGCCGATGCCTATGCGACAGATATTATTTATGCCCAAGGTAGTGCCTTGTTTGTGCTTGATACCCAGCAGGCTAAAACGCAAAAACTCAGCATAGATATCAAACCAGATTTGCCACAAATACGACCTCAGTTCAAAGATGCCATGCAGGCAATCACTAGTAGCCAATTATCCAGCACCGGCAAACGTGTATTAATCAGTGGCCGTGGTGAAGTCTTTACTGTACCGGTAAAAGACGGCAGTACTCGAAATATTACGGGTACTTCGGGCGCCAGCGAACGCGATGCATTATGGTCACCTAAAGGTGAGAAAATTGCTTATATTTCTGATCAAGGTGGCACCCAAAAGCTGCTGTTAGCAGAACAATCAGGTAAACAGCTAAATACTTTTTCGTTTGGTGATTACCCCGCAGATTTTACCCTACTTCATTGGACTGCAGACGCTAAAAACATTGTGTATTCAGATTCAAATTTAGTTATGTGGGTCATTAACTTAGACACTTCAATGCGCCAGAAAATTGATCAGCAGCAAAACATGCTTGGTTTCAATAGCGCGGTGTCCTTCGATGGTGACTGGCTGGCCTATACTAAAAGTGGCAATAACTACTTATGGGATCTTTATGTTTACCAATTTTCCAGTAAAAAAACGCTGCGCCTAACCGATGGTCTTAGCCATAACGACTGGCCTGCCTTTAGTCGCGACGGCAAATATTTATACTTTGCTTCATCTACTAATGCTGGTCCCAGTAGTTTTGGGTTAGATTTGTCTACTCAGGAACGCCCACAAAGATTTGGTTTGTATGCTTTAGTACTTCAAGCCGATGGCAAATCACCACTGTTACTTAAAAGTGGCGACGAATCAGCAGAAAAACCGACTCCAATCAAAACTGACAAAAAAGATGACACAAAATCTGCTGACCCCGCCCCAGTAGTGAAAATTGATGCGGAAGGCATTGATCAACGTATTGTTGCGCTGCCGGTACCGAAACGCTTTTATTCTGATTTAGCTGTCGCTGATGACGGGCATTTATATTTTCTAGAAAATACTCAGGCTGGTGCAAGCATTGAACCCAATGGACGTGCGTTAGATACGGCAGACTTATTAAGATTTAATACTGAAGATAAAAAAGTTGAAACAGTACTTAACATAGTTGAAAGTTTCAGTTTGTCGGCAGACGGTAAACAAGCACTGCTGGGTTTTACCAAAAACACATTTAAAGTCAGTGAAGTAGCCAAAAAGTTTGAACCCGAAGATCTGAATACCAATGATGTCAAAGCACTAATTGATCCTAAACAGGAATGGGCACAAATTTTTGCTGAAGCTTGGCGCAATGAGCGTGATTATTTTTACGATCCGAATATTCATGGCCTCGACTGGGCCGCTATTTACCAACAATACCTACCACTGCTAAGCCATGTGGGTAGCCGCGAAGACTTAAACTGGTTAATGGTACAAATGATTGCCGAAATGGAGGTAGGCCACAATCGTATTTATGGTGGTGATGTACACACAGAAACACCTATTCAAGTAGGGTTACTGGGTGCAGATATTCGCCTCCAAAAAGACCAGTACGTAGTAGCCAAAATATACACTGGCGGTTCTTGGAATCCTTTTGTTACAGCACCTTTGGGGGCTCCGGGAGTAGGCATACAACAAGGCGATCGGATTATTGCAGTCAATGGTGTAAAACTCCGTCAAGGCGACAACTTCCATCAATTTTTTGTGAATACCGTGGGTAAACAAATCAGCTTAACAGTTAGCAAAGACGGCTCGAACAAAAACGCAAAAGAAGTGGTAGTCGAACCCATTGCCAACGAGAGCACACTGCGAAACTGGGACTGGATTGAATCCAATCGCAAAAAAGTAGATGAGTTAAGTGATGGCAAAATAGGTTATGTATATTTGCCTAATACCGCTTCTGGTGGTTTTACCTATTTTAACCGTATGTTTTTCGCGCAAATTGATAAACGAGCGATGATTATCGATGAACGTCGCAATGGAGGAGGCCAAGCAGCCAATTATATTACCGATGTGCTAAGTCGCGAGTATTTAGCGGGTTGGAAATACCGCTCTGGTGATATGACATTAAGTACTCCAGCTGCAGCCATATATGGTCCAAAAGTGATGATAATTGACCAAGATGCAGGTTCAGGTGGCGACTTTCTGCCCTACAGTTTTAAACGTATGGGATTAGGCAAGCTAATTGGCAAAACTACTTGGGGCGGATTAATTGGCATTTCCGCTAATCGCTCGCTTATAGATGGTGGCGGTCAAACCGTGCCACACTTTCGCTTCTTTACACCAGATCATGAATGGCGCGTCGAGAATGAAGGTGTAGCACCGGATATCGATGTCGAACTTGACCCAACACTAGTGAATAATGGTGAAGATGCACAGTTACAAAAGGCTGTCAGTGAAGTGTTAGAACAGCTTAAAACGTTTAAGCCAGTGCGCCACGATAGGGCTCCAGCCTTTCCAACAAAGCTTGGAAACTAAAATCAGCGATTAAGGCCGCATCCTTTTTAAGTGACTAACTCAGCTTGAGTTAGTCACTTACTAAATAAAGCCAAGACCTGAATTAGAGCGGAATGACTACTTAACCCTAATGAAAGTTACTTATTAGTAATATTACGGTTTTGACGACACCAATTAGCACTTATGAATGTTTGAAAAACAGCAAAGCAAGGGTCAAATCTTCTGTTTGACTCTTTGGTTGAAGCACAAAGAATACATCTCACATCAAACCTATCCAAGAGAATACGTTTACCAATAGCTCTAATTCAAACCCCTGATACTTCTCAATACATAATGATGCTTGGTAGTTGTTACTATTATTGGGTCTAATAGTTGCTCACCCAAATTCATGTTAGATACATGATATCAAAGGATATGATGTATCTAATCGGAGCAAAGACTATGCAAGTAACATTTATAGATGCTGAAATACCCGAGCCAGGCACACTGCAAAAAGTGGCTCCCGGCATATTTTGGTTGCGCATGCCATTGCCCTTTGATCTCGACCACATTAACTTATATTTATTGGAAGATAATCAAGATGGGCAAGAGGGTTTTGCGTTAATCGATACCGGCATTGGCACTAGCGAAACAGAAGAGCTTTGGGATACGATACTCGACATATTAGGTAAGCCAATTACTAAAGTGATTGTTACCCATATGCATCCTGATCATATTGGTATGGCAGGGTATTTGGTAGAAAATTTTCGACTTCCAATGTATATGAGCCAGGCTGAATATTTCACAGCTCGAGCAATATTCGCCGGCCCTTGCGGCGCATCTGATTGGCAAGATGATGAGTATTTAGTGCGCTGTGGTATGTCTGAAGACTATGTTAACAATGCAAAAAAAAATCGCAAAGAGAGCAAAGGAATACGCCAAGTTATTCGGCCTATTCCATTGCAATTCTATCGTTTGCAAGCAGGTGAGCATATACGCATCGGTGCACATGAATGGCAGGTGTATATCGGCCGCGGTCATTCACCAGAACATGTCTGCTTATTTAACAAAGACAGCAACATCTTAATTTCTGGGGATCATGTGTTACCCGGTATTTCGCCAAATATTGGTGTATATAGTACCGAGCCGGATGCTAATTCACTGAAAATGTACTTAGACACTCTGCCGCAATTTACTCAATTGCCAGAAGATACCTTGGTGTTACCTTCACATAAACAGCCGTTTCATGGGTTACATACCCGAGTGAATGATCTTATTCGTCATCACCATGCTCACTTAGACAACCTTAGAGTTTTTTGTGAGCAGGGCAAAACCATAGAGCAATGTTTACCGGTGTTGTTTAAGCGTAAATTGAACTCTCACAGTATGAATTTTGCTATTGCAGAAGCGTTTGCTCATCTCAATTATTTATATTTTGAGGGCGAGTTTAGTCGCGAAATTAATGTCAAAGGACAGCTTATTTTCACTTTGAAATAAATACAACAATAGCCTAGTAACAATAGAGCTAGGCTATTGTTCGAAATACCAACGCCATCCCAGACCTATCACCCAGTTACCATTCAATTCAAAGTTCAGCCCGATTAATGATTCCCGGAAATGCAACATATGACTCGGCGTTGTGACAGTCAGATATTGAAGTCATGTTTTCTTAAAACATCCATAACACATGCCACAAACCCTCAGATGCAGCCATGAAGAATAAGTAGTTTTACGTATTTACCACATCGCTATTTAATGTAAAGTTTATATTTGTCATCTGTAGACATCAAATATTTTTGAATGATCGCTTAGTTTATGTCTATTATTATGACTTACACAGAGAATATTAATTTGAATTTTTATGTTCTAAGTCAGTCTATTTTAAACAAAAACTTATTGTCTTATGAGTTATTGCTTCGCAATAGTCCAGAAAATAGACATGTTAGTGCCCCCCCTACTAAAACCTTTGAAGTGTTAGTGTTGACTTTAGGATTAAAACGTTTGGCACAAGGTTGTTTAGCTTTTATCAACCTTGGCCATGATCCATTAATACATATCTATTGCTTATCATCAAAACAGTATTTCCAGCCAATCATATCGGCATTAACACCTTACCTTTGTATTCAGTCACCCTCAGAAAAATCGAAACTTACTCTAATTTACCCCCTGCCAGTATTGATGTAACACAAACTGAAGGGTTACCAGGAGCGTATGAATGTTAAAATCAAAAACCAATAAGGAGATGTTAGAGCACGTCGAAAATATTATTAATACGCTGCGGGAGCCCTTGATGACACTGGATCAAGATTTTAGGGTAGTCACTGCAAACAGTTCATTTTATAATTTTTTTAAAACAAAACCTGAAAACACCATCGGGCGACAATTTTTTGACCTAAACAATAGGCAGTGGGATATTCCCGAACTAAGAGAGTTACTGCAGCACACCAGTTTTGATAACTATGTGGTGGAGCAAGATTTTGTCGACATCGGGCGGCGAGTCATGTTGTTGAATGCACGCCAGATTGAACATGCTGAAAGTAACGAAAGTATTATTTTATTGGCCATGGAGGACATCACCATACGGTCAGATAAATTAGACAATGCCAACAATGAACTTGCCTTTCAAAACAAAGA